>Ga0180215_1001268_pt1 | contig 28312 bp, 24 predicted proteins | sample eDN3rd37CBELigBY_FD_128871 | JGI IMG/M metagenome (GOLD analysis project Ga0180215, IMG submission 128871) | Enriched backyard soil microbial communities from Emeryville, California, USA - eDNA 3rd pass 37_C BE-Lig BY (version 2) (version 2) | ecosystem: Environmental > Terrestrial > Soil >...
AGGTGGGATCTGCGGTATCTGATGCGAATTTAGTTACTGCATCAGGAATAGCTCCTCTGGAATTTGCGATGGAAGTACTGAAAAAATTAGATGTATTTGCACCCGATACATTAGATTCTTGGTATAGTTTAAATAAGACTCATAAACCTGAATACTTCTTCCAGTTAATGAACTCAATGAATAAATGAGTTAAAATATCAAATGGCATATTTTTATTTTTTGAAATAAATTTCCATACTTTGTACGATGTCAAAGTATAATTTTTACACATAATCAAAGTTTTTAGATAAGTTAACAGAGGTTGTTGATAATTATAAACTATCGGGGGTGTTGATCCAAGCAGGATTAATGCCCTTTTATGTTGAACTCCTTATTGTAGAAACGGGCAGTTTTGTTCAAGGAGGATTCCCTATATGAAGGGCGAGTAATGGTAACATGGTGATAGATTGTGAAAGAAATATTTGTAATACTAAGAGCACTATCTCTGTGAACAGACAAAATACGTTGATTTTTAATATTATTTAATGCTAGGTCTCAGAAAACACTTATATACAATGGAGGATTAAGAAAAAAGAAAAACTGTACTTTAGTAAAATAGTTGCCTTTTCCCTTCGAGTTAAATAATAGCCCGTTTCTTTATATAGAAGCGGGCTATTTATTTTAAGTAAGCCTAAGGCCCCCATAATAAAGCCCGTTTTGTGCATGTAACATATATAATTGGCATAGCTATTCTTAACTACTTAACAATTTGAATAAAGATGATTACGCTAGCTAAAGTAAGCATCGTTAAAGCATTTAACCCCATAATCGGTCTATGTTTGGCTCTTAAGAAGTGAGCATGTAAAGCACCAAGCATAAGAATAATAATTAGGGATCCCGAAAGCAAAATAAATTTAGGAAGCCAAAATCCAATAATCAATCCGCCTACCCCCAATAATTCTAAGAAAGCAGTTATTTGCATAAACCAAAGGGGGTAGCGATATTCCCTCCAGTGCTTAACCATTGACTTGGTACGCACTAATTTCATCGAAATAGAAATTACGAAAATAAGAATTAGAATAATTTGAATGGTAACCGTTACAGAATCCATACAGTTCCCTCCTTTTGTATAATAGACGTGCATGCTACACAGAAATTCTAGGTTTTTTAATTTAGTGAGTATGTAGTCTGGACTACATTCCGCAGAATTTTGGGAGGGCTCTATGGATAAGATTAAGTATTTATCGAGAATACAGCTTTTTGGGGATCTAGCCTTGGAAGAATTAAAGAAATATGAACCGGTCACACCAATAAAAGTTATGAAAAAGGGTACCATTATTAGTTCTCCTCATATGAATCAAAAGATATTGTATTTGATCAAATCGGGTAAAGTTCGTTTGTATAGATTAACTGAAAGCGGGAAAGAGTTTACAATTGATATTTTAGAAACTGGGCATGTGTTTGGAGAGATTGGTACATTTACAACAGGTTCTGAAAATTTATATGCTGAGACATGGGAAGATTCTATTATTTGCAGAATAGATAGAGTGCAGTTTGAAAAAATAATATGCGAAAGTCCAAGTATTGCATTAAAACTACTTGAAATAATCTCCAGCCGTTTAAAGGAAGTCGAAGAGTTATTAGAGTATATGGCATATAGCAGTGTAAAGAAACGCCTTTTATTCCTGTTAAATAAACTTACAGAAAAGTTTGGGGATAAATCGTCAGGCAGAAGCCCGGGAGATTGGATTGCACTTGATATTCACATCACTCATCACGAATTAGCAATGATGATGGGCAGTATTCGTGAAACAGTGACAGCCCTTTTAAATGAATTGAATGCGGAAGGAATTGTACGCAAAGCAGGAAGGCGAGGAACAATGGAAGTTCATGGCGCACGTCTAAAATGTGCATTAAAAGAGGATAGATAAAAATCTGGATTTTTTGCAGAGACTGCCATACCAGGTGGATTTTTCTTTTTGAACAAACGGGGCAGCATTCCTGTAATGAAGGAAAATGGAGTTTGAACAAAAAAATAACCTCTTGGTAGAATGAGAGAGTCCTGAAGCCGGCAAGCGAAAAGGACATTACTCAAATACCAGGAGGCATTAAAATGAATTATAACCAGAATAAGAAGATTGCTCAAGTTACTCCTTACACCCTGATTATAGGGGGGGATATCGCGAAATTCAAGCATGTGGCGGAAATAATAGTGAGATAGAAAATGATTATCAAACGGAACTAACATATGAAGACAAACTTGAAATGGGGTATTTTTATAATGCAGCTTCTGTTATTGACCAAATTGACCCTAAGCTTTTTACAAAAGAATAATCTGTTTCTAATTAAAGAGGCTAAACCCGTTGGTTGATATATAAAGCTTTGTACATAAATCGAGAGTTGAAGTTAATGCTGCCAATCCAGGAAGCATTTTTCTTATTGCACAAACGGGGCAGATTTGTTTAAGAAGGAAAATAAGGAATCCTTGCTGAATTATTGATTTAATCCGATGAAAGGAGAGATTCATTTATTTATGGAATTATCAAGGTCACAATCATTAGCTTTGGAAAATATTACAAAATATGCACAGGACTATACCTATGAAGCTAAAAAGACAATAAATCACATATTAAAAATGTCTAATATTTCGGATGAAACATTTAAAAATGCTGTAAATAAATTAAAGGCCCATGCAAGAATAGGATTACATTTTCACCCAGATAGGCCAGATTCATCTATGAAAAGTGTTGCTGAAGCACTGTTAGAGTCTGGAATATATAAGAGCCAGTTTGAAACAGGGTTGTCTAACGGCAGTGTATCTGCTTACCCAGGTGGTGAACGAGACCTTTGGGAGAAGAGAATTTTTGAAGGTGCATATCACCTGCAGGGCATAACCAATAACCATCGTCCTAAATATGGTGCATTGAATTTGATGTTGCACCCAGATGGACCTTCTCCACGTTTTGGTTCATGCTATTTTCTTCTATCCCCTAAGGTTTCATATCGTTCTACCTATACATATTTAGATTCGCATCAAGACCCAAAAGAAAAGGGAACTTATAAAGAGTTTGACATGATTTTGGCTGCTCTTTTAGAAGAGGCGTTCGTAAGAGATTTTGCAATTGGTGAAAGAAATCTGCCTCCAGTTAGATTAGTAAATCATTTACTGGTTAATCTTGAACGACCGTTTACAGACCCAGCAACCAAAAAGCCAAATCGAAATCTTAATCACTATATTGAAGCCCAGATTCATGGAGATATTTCACTTAAAGAAGACGTGGATTTGCTTGTTGCAGACCCTTCTTTTAAGAAAACTCGTATAGGGAGAATCTTAGAACAACTGTGCTTTAAATATTCCATTCAACTGTATTGGCATAAGGGATTTGCACTTATGATAGAAGAAGTTCCAAAAGATTTTAGAGGCCCATCTATGCCCTCCTTAGCAAAACTCATTGGACAAAATAATGTTATCGATGCGAGCATAATTGGAACTGCTGTAATGGACTTAATACGCAATCCGGCATCTTGGAGCGAACGTGGGGATCATAAGGAGGTACTTCAGGAATTAAAACTATTGTGGCACGTTTTAGTGAGGTATGGAAAGCCAATAGATTAAGGCTGCCTTTTTTGAATTATTACACTTAAAGTAATGGGTGCTTAAAATCAATTGCCAAGCCCAGGCGGCTTCTTGTATATAGACATGTCAGAAATAAATAAAGTTATTCCTAATGTTGAAAAGATGAAAGAAGTAGGGTAGCTCCATACAAAGACACACTGGGTAAAGCACAATAATGAATATATTAAGCAATAGAGAAGTATTCCTATATAAGAGATTCAAACATTGATTTATTAACGATGTATACTTATTCTTTTTTCAAAAAAACCTTATTGTGTACTTTCATTATTGTAATTAGCAATGGAACTGTAATGACTAACATAAGAATCAAAATTACAGCGTTCATATAGTATTGAATATTAGGATTGTATCCATATGTACTGAATAGAAAAAAAGATAAAATGAACAAAGCAGATAAAAACAGCTCAAAAATTAATGTGATAATAAAAAATAATACATAAGGAATAACAATCCCTTTGTGAGAAACATGTTTTAAAGTTAATCCGTCCCAGCATAGGCCGGCTAATTTATTTATTTTCCTCATTGATACCACTCCTAGGAACATACCTAATATATAGTATGTCAAAAACAGCCTTTTTTACTGTTTTTAATACAATTTAATAATAAACTTGTTGGATTTTTTTAATATGCCCAAATAACTTTAAGCCAATCCTGCTGCACTAGTTTGACTTTTAGGAAGCATGTATGCCTAGGGATGGGGTGATATCCAATTTGCCGTTATTATCTCGATCTTGTTGCTGTCATTTGTAGATGATACGGCTGCAGGATTAGGTTTACAAGTATGGAAGAAAAGAGTTCTCGCCCTGATTGTCGGGTCCTTTTATCCACAGTTGCCGTTTCCTTTATGGAGACGATCGGATTCAGTGGTTTAAGAATATGGCGAAAATATTTATTCCTGCTTTTCAGATGGAGTTCTTTTTATGACATCTGCTTCACCTGAAACATCAATGTGAGATGTTTCTTTCAAGAGCAGCTGCCAAATCAGGAGACTTTTTATTATTTAACTAAAGGGGCAGGTAGTTAATAATTAAGTTATTCCAGTAATGTTTTTTAAAAAGCGACCAGCCTTAAAAATATGGTCGCTTTCTTTATAAAAAAATATACTTTCTTATTGAAAAACCTTCTGTGAAAAAAGGGTTTTTATTGTAATTGGTTATTTGAATTTAATTTATTTTGTTGGTTGTTTTGCTGATTTTGTTGCATCTGTGTGGCCTGATTACCACCCATTCCTGCTGCCAATGGTATAAATTGTTGAAGGGTTTGCCCCGTACCTTGCCCCCTGGTCATACTATAGAACGCTGCTGCACCGATACCAATTGATGCAACTAATGGAAACCAAATTTGCTGTTGTTGTTGCTGCATTTTTCCACCACCTTTTCTAGCCTTAATGCCTTTTTATTTTTCGTTGTTAATATTAATAAAATGTAAGTAAAACATTTCCAAGCTACTTGGTTTTTGAAAGAAGGAATTTTGTGTATAGTATCGAAATACAGTAATAGAAAAACGTATATGATAGGCTGTGTTAAAAGAAGTGAATGGATGTGGAAGTATGCAAAAACGTATTTTGCTTGTGGAAGACGACCGGGAAATTAACAAATTGATAAAGGATCACTTAGAACAGGAGAATTTTAAAGTACTTACCGCATTTGATGGAGAGGAGGCATTATCTCTCTTTAAGAAAGAAGAGTTCGATTTAATCCTGCTTGATTTAATGCTTCCTAAATTTAGTGGTATGGATATCTTAAAAAAAGTCAGAGAAAAAAGCTTACTTCCTGTTTTGATTATATCAGCAAAAGGAAGTGACCTGGACAAAGCTTTAGGTCTTGGTTTTGGTGCAGATGATTATATCAGTAAACCTATTTCCATGATTGAACTGACTGCCAGAGTGCATGCAGCGATTCGAAGAGCAACGCAATATATTCCCGCTACGAACCATTCCGCTCCCGCAATTATCCAATTTAAAGAACTTTCCCTCGACTTATCCACCTTTTCTGTACAGGTGAAGGATAAGATTGCCCAGCTAACATCCAAAGAATTTCATATTTTAAAGCTTTTTATGACAAATCAGAGCAGAGTGTTTACAAAGGAGCAAATCTACCAGTTTATTTGGCAAGATGATTATTATGGTAATGAAAATGTAATAAATGTTCATATAAGAAGGCTTCGTGAAAAAATTGAAAAGGATCCGTCTAACCCGCAGTATATTCGGACAATTTGGGGGATCGGATATAAATTAGGAGAATAATTTATGATCCTTGCGCTTAGTGTGCTGATTACTTTCTTACTCGTCATGAATATAATCCAGTATGTTTCCCGAAAAAAAATAAATAACCATTTACATGAAATAAGTGAAAAGTTAGCAGAAATCATAGAGCACAAGACAGCTGAAAAAGTGTTATTGCAAACAGACCAGCATTCCATACAGTTTTTACTCATTCAAATAAACCGGCTATTGGCATACAACCAAAAGGTATTTGCAGATTACGCAAGTACAAAAGACAGCTTAAGGAAGATGATATCCAACATGTCACATGATTTGAAGACACCACTAACTGTTATTTTAGGTTATGTGGAGAAACTTAAGCTGGATGATAAGTTAAGTGAGGATGAGAAGGAAAAGGCCATTTTACGGCTTCATGAAAAAGTAGTGGGGTTAATCTCATTACTTAATCAATTTTTTGACCTTGTCAAAATAGAATCCGATGATTATATGATTCCATTAAGCAAGATATCTCTTAATGAGATTTGCAGGAAGAATGTTTTGGATTATTATGATTTGCTCCTTTCAAAGAGTCTTCAGGTAGAAATTGATATCCCGGACCGGAATTTTTACATCCTCGGCAATGAGCATGCTTTAAATCGAATACTTAGCAATTTAATTTCTAATTCTATACGGTATGGAAGTGATGGGGGAGTATTTGGTTTAACACTTCGAGAAGATAAAGGGTCCATTGCTGTAGAGATTTGGGATAAAGGAAAAGGGATTGCAGAGGTGCATCAGGATCGTGTATTTGACAGGCTTTATACACTGGATGATGCCAGAAATCCACAATTTCAAGGAAGCGGTCTAGGCTTAAGCATCTCGAAGCGTTTAACAGAAGCAATGAATGGTTCGATACACTTAAGAAGCAAACCCTTTGAGAAAACGGCTTTCATATGTATCTTTAAACAAATGATATATTAAGATTGCTTGAAAGAGGTGTTCTGCTGGAACGGCTCTTTTTTACTTTTGCCTATTTTTTGGTGACATGATTAGATAGCCACGCTATCTTGGTACATACCTGCCTCTGGATGATGTAAAAAATTCCAACTTAAGAAACATGTAAGAAATGAGAAAGAAAAAAGTCAGTATCTCTGATTAAGATAAAAGTAATAAAGGAGGTCTAAATGATGGATTACGTTGTTCAAACAAATGGATTAACGAAAACCGTGAAAGGTATAACACTCGTATCGAATGTAAACCTTCATATCAAAAAAGGGGAGATATATGGATTTCTTGGTCAGAATGGTGCTGGAAAAACAACGATCATGAAAATGCTCACAGGATTGCTTATTCCTTCTAAGGGAGAAATTTTATTGTTTGGAAAAAAACTCACAGAAACCAATAAGTCAGGCTTAAAACGAGTAGGGAGTATAATTGAATATCCCATTTTTTTCGAGCATTTAACAGCAATGGAGAATCTGGAGCTTCACTGTGAATATTTAGGTTATTATGATAAAAAGGCTATTACACAAGCTTTGGAATTGGTCCATTTAAAAGGAATTGAAGATAAAGTGGTTAAGGATTTTTCCCTTGGGATGAAACAGCGCCTTGGGATTGTAAGAGCCATTATCACCAAGCCTGAGCTGATTATTTTGGATGAACCGACAAACGGTCTGGATCCAATTGGCATTAAAGATATGCGTGATTTAATTCGGATGCTGAACAAGGAATATGGGATTACCTTTCTTCTGTCCAGTCATATTTTAGGAGAAATTGAACAGATTGTTGATCGGGTTGGTGTGATTCAAAATGGAAAACTGGTGAATGAAGTGAGCTTAGCAGAGATTAGGAAGCAAAGAGCGGATTATATTGAAATTGTCACACCAGACGCCGATAGAACAGCGTATTTGCTTGAACATGAACTCCGCATATCCAATATGAAGATTGTAGGTGACAGGAGAGTTCGGATTTATGATGTAACCCAGTCTCAAAGTGAGATTACAAAAATCTTAATTCTGCATGATATTGAGATAGAGGAAATACAAAAACATACAAGCACACTGGAAGACTATTTTTATCGTCAAATTCATGGAGGTGAAATAATTGTTTAAATTGATGGAATTGGAATGGAGAAAATTAAAACAAAAGATGGTTATTAGTGAGATGATTATTTACCTAGGCATTCTTATGTTTTTGCCAGTGTTTTTTATTAAGATGGTAATGGCAGATTTTGGGCAGAATTATTCCGTTGTTATTCAGCTGATCGTGTCGATTCAGCTGGGATTTGTCCTATTTGGAGCATCTCTTATCAATCAGGTTTTCATTGAGGAATATAAGAATAAAACCATATCTCTTTCGTTTGGCTATCCAATAAGCCGGAAAAAGCTGGTTATGGCGAAAATTCTTTTTATCTCGCTGGCTGTTTTCCTTTGTACGCTTGTATCCTTTGTATTGACCGGCTTGGCAACCTATTTGATCGATCAGGTTTTTGATATCATTAATGGGCAGCCAACTGCTGCAGATTTCGCAGCCTATTTTAGTAAAATGATTGTTCATTCATTTATAACTGCCCTAATTAGTTTAATTCCGCTCTTCTTCTTTGGTATTTGGAAAAGGGCAACGATTCCAACCGTTATTTGTGCCATATTCCTAATGCAGTTTCAAAACTTTTCCTCTCTTATTAATATCACTCTTGACCCTGCCCTTGTTAATGCAGTGCTTTGTCTATTAGGATTCGTTAGTGTTTATCTTTCGATTAAAATGATTGATAAAGTGGGGGATATTTAGTTTTAGGCAGCGTTGAAAAATTTTGGGGATGGTTAATAAGCTTTGCACTATAAAAAGTTTTTAATAAGGTTAATTGATGATAAGTTGGTGAAGAAATGGAGCTTAGAATAACAGGTGCAAGAGTTGGAGATTCAGTGTGGATCGGCAGCTCTTTTTTCTTATTCGGCTAAAGGGGCAGGTTTTTTTAAAACTAACGATTGTACTTAAATAAAAACATGAGAAAAAAGAACTTCTTTAGATAGTTTTTAGAAGAGTCCATACTTATTAATGGTGATGGAGCTAATACTGTTTAATAGAAGAGGAAGAGAAGATAGTGTTTCTCCGAGAAAAGGAATATCTTCTAAGATGAAGATGGCGGAAAACGGGAATGCAGACATTTTGTCAGCGTTCATCCGCCAAACATTAAGAGAGCCTGACTTATATGCCAGGCTAATGTTTAAAAAAATGGAACAAATCTAAATGGATTAAGCGGCTTCCTAATTATTAACTTCCTCTTTGGCTAATATTTTCATCGGTTGGACATATTCATAGCCGAGATCGTTTGCTACAGCTTTATAGGTGACTTCACCATTAATGGTGTTCAGTCCTGCTGCAAGAGCTGGATTTTCAATCAATGCTTTCTTTACACCTTTATTGGCAATTTGCAGCGCGTATGGAACTGTCACATTTGTAAGGGCGATAGTTGATGTTTGCGGAACAGCTCCCGGCATGTTTGCCACAGCATAATGGATAACACCATGCTTAATATATGTTGGGTTATCATGAGTAGTGACTCTGTCAGCTGTCTCAATAATACCTCCTTGGTCAACGGCGACATCAACAACTACAGATCCTGCCTCCATTGATTTAATCATTTCTTCCGTCACTAGTTTCGGTGCCTTCGAGCCTGGGATGAGTACAGCTCCAATCACTAAATCGGAATCTGCAACCGCCTTGGCAATGTTAAAAGGATTAGACATAAGTGTTTGGATTTGGCTGCCAAAAATATCATCGATTTGGCGCAAGCGATCTGGGCTTAAATCGATGATTGTTACATCAGCACCCAGACCCATTGCGATTTTTGCAGCATTTGTTCCTGCAACGCCACCGCCAATGACGGTAACCTTTCCTCTCTTAACGCCTGGTACACCAGAAAGAAGAATTCCTTTCCCGCCTTTCGTTTTCTCTAGAAGCTGTGCACCAATTTGGGCGGACATTCTTCCAGCTACTTCACTCATTGGAGTAAGCAGCGGCAGCGTATTTCCTGCTTGTACTGTTTCATATGCGATAGCTGTTACTTCATTTTCCACCAGTGCTCTTGTCAGTTCAGGTTCTGCTGCTAAATGCAGGTAAGTAAATAAAATAAGGCCTTTTCGGAAATACTTGTATTCACTTGAAATAGGTTCCTTGACCTTCATAATCATTTCTGCATTTGCCCAAACCTTCGCTGCGGCTGATTCAATAGAGGCACCAACCTCTTGATAGAACTCGTCCCTAAATCCACTCCCAAGTCCCGCTCCACTCTCGATCACTACCGTATGTCCAGCATTAACCAGGCTCATAGCACCGGCTGGGGTTAGAGCTACCCGATTCTCATTATTTTTAATTTCCCTCGGTACTCCAATAATCATTTAAATAACCTCCATTAATCATTATTATTAAAGATTACTAGCTTGAGCTCAGTCATTTCCTCGATGGCATATTTAATCCCTTCACGTCCAATGCCGCTTTCTTTTACACCGCCATAAGGCATGTGGTCAACACGGAAGGTGGGTATATCATTAATGAGGACTCCGCCAACATGCAATTTCTTTGATGCCTGTAAAGCAGTGTGAATATTATCTGTAAAAATGCCAGCCTGCAGCCCATAACGGGAATCATTAACAAAATCAATCGCTTCCTCAACAGAGTTGACCTTGTTTATTAAAACAATTGGAGCGAAAACCTCCTGACATGACACCTTAGATGCTGGATTCACACCTAGTAAAACAGTAGGGAGGAGGATATTACCTTCACTGGCTCCGCCTGCAGCAACGATTGCCCCATTTTGTTTTGCCTCTGAAATCCATTCAAGGGTTCTTTCCACTTCCTTAGGATTAATTAAAGCAGAAACATCTGTGTCAGGATTTAAAGGATCTCCAGCTTTCAATTGTTGTGCTGCTTTAACAAATTTTTCAACGAAGCTGGTGTAGCTATCCTTATGGACATAAATTCTCTGAAGGGAAATACAAACCTGACCCTGATAACTGAAGGCTCCTTCTACACAGCGCTTAATGATTTTGTCGATATCAATATTTTTATCTACAATGAGTGCAGCGTTAGATCCCAGTTCCAGTGTGACATGTTTTAATCCCGCTTTATTCCTGATGCCGATTCCGACCTCGGGGCTGCCCGTAAAAGTAATTTTCTTCACTCGATCATCTGATATCAGCTTTTCACCTATGACCGGGCCACTTCCTGTTACTACATTCAAAGCACCTGGCGGCAGCCCGGCTTTTTGCATAAGTTCAGCAAGAAAATAGGCCGAAATGGGCGTCTGGCCTGCTGGCTTTAATACGACTGTATTTCCAGCGGCAATTGCAGGTCCAACCTTATGGGCAACGAGATTCATCGGAAAGTTAAAAGGAGTAATGGCTCCGATAACTCCAAGTGGTTCTTTTACAGTGTAAGCGAATCTCCCTTCACCGCCTGGAGCTGCATCCAGCGGGATTGTTTCTCCGCTAATTCTTTTAGCTTCCTCAGCAGCAAATTTGTAAGTTTGAATCGTTCTTGCCACTTCTCCTTTAGCGGTTTTTAGCGGCTTCGCCGCCTCTAAAGAAAGAATTTCAGCAGCTTGATCAAAGTGCGCTTCAAATAGGCCTGCGAGGTTTTCAAGGATTTTTGCCCGCTGATGGCTTGGCATTTCAGACATAATCGTTCTCGCCTTGTATGCAGCTTCTATAGCGGAATTGACTTCTTCCACTGTTGCACTTGGGATTTCTGCGATCAGTTCTTTGCTATAAGGAGAGAATAGGGGGTTATAATGTTTTGCTTTTGCCCACTCTCCATTGATAAACAGGTGATATTTTTTCATAAGCATATAACCTCCAAATTTTTGAACAAGATTAATTACTTTTTAAAAAAGTCCAGTTCTGAAATAAAAGTCTACACTTTTTGCTCTATTTGATAGATGGCATGATGGATAATTTCTACTAAACGATCAATCTCCTGCTTATTAATTGAAAGAGGGGGGGCCAATACAAGTATATCCATCTTATCGAATACAACAGATCGGCAAATGAGTCCCTGTTTGGCTGCCTCATTGACAATCAGAGGGGCTAGGGGTCCCGCTGCCGATTGTTGGCTATTTAATTCAATAGCTCCCATAAGCCCTAACGCCCTGACATTTTTAACAATCTCTCTCTCTCCTTGGATCCATCTAAAGCCCTTGAGCATTTCTGCACCCATATTTTTGGCGTTCTCAATTAAGTTTTCATTTTCAATTATTTCAATATTCTTCAGTGCTACTGCGCATGCCATTGGATGACCGCTATAAGTATAGCCATGCAGGAGTGTGCCAGTTGATAATCGTTTAAAATCTTCATATATCTTTTCAGAGAGGACCACTCCGCCAAGCTGTGCATATCCACTAGTGACTCCTTTTGCAAAACACATTAAATCGGGGGCAACACCATAATGCTCAATTCCAAAGTATTTTCCTGTCCGGCCAAATCCGGTAATGACTTCATCCGTGATAAAAAGAATATTGTATTTATCACAAATATTTCTTACATTTTTAAAATACTCCTCAGGAGCAATATGAACTCCTCCAGCTCCTTGTACGGGCTCTGCAATAAAGGCAGCAATTGTATCAGGTCCTTCAGATATTACGGCTTCTTCAAACGCTTTTGCCGAAAAATTATCCGTATGATAAAAATCCGGTGCCAAGGAATTAGTGAAATCCCTGAAAGGCTTTAGGCCTGTTGCGCTGGTTGCCCCCATTGCAACCCCATGGTAGGACTTTATTCGGGAAATTATTTTCTTTTTCTCAGGCTGCCCTTTTAAAATCCAATAATGTCTTGCTAACTTATAAGCGGTATCATTGGCCTCTGATCCCCCAGAAGTAAAAAAGGTGGCATTTAAATCCCCAGGTGTGACCTCTGCTATTTTAGCAGCTAATCGAATAGCTGGTTCATTGCTAAATGTCGCGAAGCTGGAGCTAAAAGCCAGCTTATTCATTTGTTCCATGGCAGCAATACCCAGCTCTTTTCGCCCATGTCCAATATTTACATTCCAAAGAGAGGACATTCCATCAATAACCTTTTTCCCATGAACATCTTCGAGATATATGCCGTCTCCTTTTGTAAAAATATAGGCAGGGCCATTTTCCTGCTGTTGTTGAATAGGGGATGTAGGATGCATGAAATGCTTTTTGTCCAATTCCGCCAATTCTTGATAAGTAAGTTCATTTGCGATCATTATCATTCTCACCTCATACTTTAAATTTAAGTTTCTAAAAGGAACATAATGGCTTTCTTCTTACATCTAATTACAATGCAAGGATTGTGCCAAATATTATATGTAAGCCATTTTTTCCGGGGAACACACAAAAAAAGAGCTGAATTAAAATTCAGCTCGAGTTTTTTTAAAAATAAGAGTATAAGTTTTCACGAGTATTAAAAATGCTTAGCTCTGTGACGCTTTAGCATTTCTTATGGCCACGGCTGCTGCTGAGTGATGCAATGAATGTTTCCTCCGCCAACTGACACCTCACGAGTGTTAACCGTAACAATTTGCCGGTCTGGGAACATTCTTTGAAAAGCGGCGACAGCATGCTCATCCTGTGGATCATTAAATGTTGGCAAAATAACTCCACCGTTACATAAATAACAATTAATATAAGTAGAAATAAAGGTCACGTGTGTTGACCGTTCGTAACTATGTCTGGAGTAATCAATTTCAAAACTTTCAGCTTCGCTTAATGTTATTTGTTTCGGCATTTGTATTTTGTGTATTTTTAGTTTTCTGCCTTTTGCATCTGTTGCATCCTTCAGCCGTTCGTATGCATCCTGAAGCACTTCATACTGAGGATGAATCGGGTCATCTGTCCAGCTCATGGCAATTTCACCAGGCTTAACAAAAAATAAAACCTCGTCCACATGCCCATCTGTTTCATCTCCGACCAGCCCATCCTTTAACCAGATGATCTTTTCTACATTCAGGAATTCAGAAAGTCTTTCTTCTACCTCTTCTTTTGTTAAATTTTTATTTCGGTTTTTATTTAAAACACACTGTTCGGTAGTAATTAGCGTGCCTTCACCATCCACGGTTATAGCGCCGCCTTCTAAAACAAATTCTGTTGCATCGTACCGGCTTATATGCTCGATCTCTAATACTTTTCGTTTTACTTGGAGATCTAAATCCCAAGGGAAATATAAACCCTCTTCAATTCCTCCCCAGGCATTAAACCCCCAGTCAATCCCGCGCACCTCACCTTGATCATTTTTCACAAAGGTTGGACCAATATCTCTCATCCAGGCATCGTTAGAGGAAATTTCAATTACGCGGATATGTTCAGGTAAAAGGGCGCGGGCATTTTCGAATTGTTCCGGTCTTACACACATGGTAACAGGTTCAAATTGGGCAATCGCTTTTGCAACTTCGACATATACCCTTTGAGCAGGCTTAGCTCCAGCTCTCCACGTATCCGTTCTGACTGGCCAAAGCATCCAGGTCCCCTTATGTTTTTCAAATTCTCCCGGCATTCTAAAACCGTCTTTTTTTGGTGTTCCATTCATTGTTAATACCATGTTTTATCCCCCTAAACTCAGTAATTCATCGTAATTATTGACAGAGCCTTTATATAAAGAAAGCAGCGATGCTTTAAAAAACTCCCTCCTTAAACTGTATTTACTAGGTTTCTGTTGCAAGTTCCATGCCAAGAATAAGAAGAGAATTTTAAATGCTTATATCCAATTCTTTTCGTTTTCTAAGCCTTTGGTAAATTTGCTTTTCGAATAAATGAACCGATTTCGACTCAATTCATGTTTTAGTTTATGTAACTTATAAATTATATTTTTGCAGTCTTCTTATCAAGGAGGATTGTGTTATTCCAAGTGCTTTGGCGGCTTTCCTGGTGGAGTTATGTTCTTTTTGGGCATCAATAATCAGCTTTTTTTCAATTTCCTCGATATAACCAGGAAGACTTTGGCCATTTAGTTTGGGAGGAAACTCACTTTCCTTCTTCTGAACCTCTCTTAATACCTTTTCCGATAAGTCGCTTTTATCAATTATTTCTGACTTTGCAGTGACAACTAAACGTTCGATCATGTTCTCTAATTCACGAATATTACCAGGCCAGCTATAATTCTGCAGATAATCAACCAGCTCTTTTCCTAAGACAGTGGACTTTCGATATTTTGTTTTGAAAAGTTCAAGGTAATGAAAAACAAGAGGAATAATATCATCCTTTCTTTCTCTTAGCGCCGGGATTTGAATTGAAACAACGTTCAATCTATAATATAAATCCTCTCTGAATCGCTTTTCTTGGACCATTTCCAGAAGGCTTTGATGGGTAGCGGTAATAATCCGTACATCTACCTGTTTTAATTCGGTGGAACCAATAGGAAAAAATGACTTTTCCTGAACCAATTGAAGAAGCTTGGGCTGCAGAGTTAAAGGCAGTTCCCCGATTTCGTCAAGAAAAAGGGTACCTCCATTTGCCTTCTCAACTAATCCGATTTTCCCGCTATTGTTTGCTCCGGTGAATGCTCCTTTCTTGTATCCAAATAATTCTGATTCCAGCAGAGTTTCAGGAATTGCTCCACAATTTATTTGAATAAACGGTTTATCGGTTCGGTTGCTCCTTCTGTGAATCATTGATGCAATCATGCTTTTCCCGACCCCAGTCTCTCCGGTTAAGAGGATGGTTACGTCTAATGATGCAATTCTCCCGATTAAATCCAAAATTTCCTCATGTTTTTTGCTATTGCCAATAATGATGTGATTGTTTTTCTTTTCTGATTCCTTGACCTTCATTTCCTGGAGTTCATCCCAATACTTTTGGAGAAGTATTTCCGCTTTTTCCAGCTGAAGGGAGGACCTGACAGTATCCGTTATATCCTTTACATTGACCAGGACATACTGGGTCTTATCTTCTTTTATTTCAACAAAATAGCCAGTTGCTAAGTATTGTCGCCCTTTAGAGGTTTGAACCTTTGTCACGGTCTCTCTTTTTTCTAACACAATATTTGTAATGGACGGGGTGAATAAGCCGTCTTTTTCAAGATCAGATACACTTCTTCCGATAACCTTAGAGCGCGGTGCTCCCATTTGCTTTGAACTAGTGTCATTAATCCATAGAGCGATGCCATTATGGTCAGCTATAAAAATCCCATCTTTTAAATGATTAAACATATGATGAAAATGTTTATCTTCAAAAAACTTTTTGCTCATATTAAGCCCCCAAAGTATGATCGATAGAGTTTGATTCGTTTTCGATTCAAAATGAACCGGAATTGGTTCGAAATAATTACTATATTATTAATTTTCAGATTAATAGTCAAATAAATATTGATATTTAGGATGATTTTCACTTTGGCATAAAAATTGCATTAAAAATAGTTGAGGAGGTAAGTAAATGGAAACTACGAAACTCATGGTTAATAGAAAACGCCTGCTTGATACGATTAATGTAAGTTCTTCCATTGGAGCGTTAGAAAATGGAGGATTAAATCGGCTGGCTTTAACAGAAGAAGATAAAAAGATGAGAAATATATTTGTTAAATGGCTGCAGGAAGAGAAGCTGGACGTACGAGTTGACGACCTTGGAAATATTTACGGAAGGAGAAAAGGAAAGTTTAATGATAGTCCAGCTGTTGCAATTGGATCTCATTTAGATACACAGCCCTGCGGCGGAAGGTTTGACGGAATCCTGGGTGTTTTAACCGCCTTGGAGGTCGTCCGTACATTAAACGAAAATAATATTGAAACTGATTATCCAATTGAAATTGTTAATTTTACTAATGAAGAAGGTGCCCGTTTTGAGCCTCCGATGCTTGGATCAGGCGGTGTTGCAGGTGAATTTACAACAGACTTTATCTATAACACAAAGGATAATGAGAACATTTCGTTCCAGGAGGCATTAAAAAAAATTCAATACATGGGAGACGAAAAGCACAGATTAAGAGATATAAAATACTTTATCGAGCTCCATGTGGAACAAGGTCCCATTCTTGAAAAAAACAACAAGTTAATTGGAATTGTCGAAGGAATTCAAGGAATAAGCTGGCTGAATGTAAAGGTAGTAGGAGAGACAAATCACGCTGGGCCTACTCCGATGGAAGACCGAAAGGATGCCTTGGCACCTTCAGCTAAAATGGTTACCAAAGTATATGAAATAACAAATGAAATAGAAGGTTTGAAAACGACAGTAGGAAAACTTAATGTCAAACCGAATATTACGAATGTTATACCTGGTGAAGTAGAGTTCATGATTGACGTGCGGCACAAGGATGATGAGATTAGAGCTGGTACAATTGATAGACTAAGAGAGCAGTTAGGCACAATTGCGGTAATGAATAATGTTGAAGTTACGATTTCAACAGATTGGAATTCGGATGCTGTGCTATTTTCCTCCGAAGTTATGGATGCAATTAGTGAAGCTGCAGGCGTGTTGGGATATTCCACTTTAAGATTATTTAGCGGTCCAGGACATGATGCAAAATATATAAGTAAAATGGCCGACACCGGGATGATTTTTTTACCCAGTATTAACGGGATTAGCCATAATGAAAAAGAATTGACTTTAGAGGACGACATTGAGAAGGGTGCAAATGTCCTTCTGAACACGATTCTAAAGCTTGCAAGGGCTCATTAACTTTTATTTATTTAATTGGCTTTTTAAAACTATTTTAACTGGAGGCATGTTTGAAAATGAACCAAAATCAAACAATTATGAATGGAAAAAACGAATTGCTGGCAAGTGAACTTTCCGCTTTAGATCGCAGGCATCTCCTTCATCCATCTACGAATCCAAAATTACAGGCGCAAACAGGCCCAAAACTTATTTTTACAGGTGGAGAGGGAATTTATCTCCATGACATGAGCGGCAAAAAATATATTGATGGAGTTTCCATGCTGTGGAATGTAAATTTAGGGCATGGAAATAAGGAAATGGCTGAAGCTGCCTATAATCAGATGGTAAATGTTGCGTATGCTTCGGCATTTTATGGCTATGCAAATGAACCAACTGTTCGCTTGGCTGAAAAAATTGCTTCATTAACACCGGGAGATTTAAATACCGTTTTCTTCACTTCCGGTGGATCGGAATCAAATGATACGGCCTTTAAATTATCCAGGTTTTATTGGCAATTGCAGGGATACACCGAAAAAAGAACGATTATTTCATTAAAGAGAGGGTATCACGGTGTAACAGTTTCTGCACAAAGGGCAACTGGTATAGAGGTTTACCGTGAATTCTCGGGATCTACTGACCCGGATATCGTGAATGCAAAAGCTCATTTAACAGAGTGTGAACTTGGTGACAGGAACCATCCAGAGTATGAGGGATGTATTAGAAGCATCATTGAAAAATTAGGAAAAGATAAGGTTGCAGCTGTTATTGTAGAGCCAATCCAAGGAGCTGGCGGAGTCCATATTCCTCCTGATGGCTATCTTCAGGCTGTTAGAAAATTATGTGATGAGTTTGATATCCACCTTATAGCAGACGAGGTTATCTGTGGTTTTGGACGTACAGGAAAAATGTTCGGGGTAGATCATTGGGATGTTGTTCCGGACTTTATGTCAATCGCAAAGGGGATAACCAGCGGGTACATTCAACTTGGCGGTGTGGTCATGAGAGAAAAAATCAGAGATGCCTTTACATCATATGACGGCATGCTTGCGCATGGATTCACTTACAGCGGGCATCCGACAGCTTGTGCAGTGGGATTAAAAAATATTGAAATTTTAGAACGAGATGGTCTTATTGAAAAAGCCCGGATATTGGGAGAACGATTAGAGAAGGGGCTTCTTTATTTAGAAGACAAATATGAATTTGTATCAGGGTCAAGAGTGAAGGGTTTATTGGCTGGTTTTGATTTAATGAAGGATCCAGATCAAAATATTCCTTTTGATGAATCTGTAAAAGCATCGGTTAGTGTGGTAGATGAAGCATATCAAAGGGGCTTATTGATTAGGCCATTTGATTTTGAACCAGGGATGAACATTGTTGCGATTGCTCCTCCTTTTATCACTAGTGATAATGAGTTGGAACGAATTATCCATATTGTAGATGATTCTTTAGCAGCCTTTTCAAAGGTCACAAAATAATTTGAGTAAGCAAGGAGGAAGATCCGGATGGTTGGCAATACGGTGGAATTGCACCCCAAAGTGATAGAATTTTTAAAAGAACCAAAAAAACTATTTATCAATGGAGAATGGGTTGAGTCCATTGAAGGAGATACAATTCAAACGATAAATCCTGCTACAGGAGAAGAGTTAGCTATTGTATATGCTGCGTCAGAAAAGGATGTTCATTTAGCTGCCGAAGCGGCTTCAAGGGCATTTGAAGAGGGACCCTGGCCGAATATTTCCTCTGCAGAAAGATCTAAGCTCATGCATAAACTGGCTGATTTAATGGAACGGGACATGCAGGTGCTGGCAGAGCTTGATACATTAGACAATGGGAAGCCAATTAAAGAAATGTTAACTGGCGATCTCCCTAATGCAATCGAACAGCTTAGATATTTTGCAGGCTGGACGACAAAGATGACTGGACAGACCATTCCTATTTCAACAACTCATTTAAACTATACTCACCATGAGCCAGTCGGTGTGGTTGGGCAGATTATTCCGTGGAATTTTCCCATCATGATGGCCCTATGGAAAATAGCTCCCGCTCTTGCAACAGGCTGTACTATTATATTAAAACCTGCAGAACAAACACCTTTATCAGCTTTATATTTAGCTAAGTTAATAGAGGAAGCAGGTTTCCCAAAAGGGGTTGTCAACATTCTTAATGGCTATGGAAAAATAGCCGGAAATGCGCTTGTTAAACATCCAAAGGTAAATAAAATTGCTTTCACTGGTTCAACACCTGTTGGTCGAGCCATTATGAAAAAAGCTGCAAACACGATGAAACGAGTAACCTTGGAGCTTGGAGGCAAATCACCAAATATTATTTTGCCTGATGCGGATCTGGATAAAGCGATACCAGGTGTATTTTCCGGGATTATGGCAAATCAAGGTCAAGTATGCTGCGCGGGCTCAAGAGTGTTTATACCAGATCATCTTTATAACCAGGTAATGGATAGACTGGTAGATTATGCAGAAAAGGTAAAACTGGGTAATGGTTTGGATGAGTCAACAGAAATGGGTCCACTCGTCTCTAAAAGACAGCAGGAAATTGTAGCATCCTATATAGAAAAGGGGATAAAAGAAGGTGCAAATCTTCTAATAGGCGGAAAAAGCTTAGACAAAGGCTATTTTGTTCAGCCAACCGTATTTGCTGATGTACAGGATGAAATGTCTATAGCCAGAGAAGAGATTTTCGGTCCAGTTGCAGCTGCGATGCCATATAAGAGTATCGATGAAGTTGTAGAACGCGCCAACTGCAGCCCATACGGATTGGCAGCAGGATTGTGGACGGAAAATTTAAAACATGCCCATACTATTTCAAGAAAATTAAAGGCTGGTACTGTGTGGGTTAATTGCTATAATATCACCAACGCAGCTGCACCTTTTGGAGGATATAAAGAATCCGGATTTGGCCGCGAGATGGGGTCATATGCATTAAATAGCTACACGGAAGTAAAGAGTGTATGGGTTAACTTAGAGTAATTAGCCTTACTTAATGGCCTTCAATAAATAGAATGTTAATCGAAGGCTGTTAGGTAAAATTCTTCTCGAAATGAAAGCGGATTCAATATAGAGGGAAAGGGTGTTTATATGGATGATACGAATCAACTTCAGCGAAGGTTGAAATTAAAGCATGTTGTCGCAATTGGAATTGCTTATATGTCTCCATTTGCTGTATTTGATACTTTCGGAATTGCTTCGGATGTATCCTCAGGGCATGTGCCGGCAGCATATATTATCGTTTTTACTGCAATCCTTTTTACGGCTTTGAGCTATGGAAAGTTAGTTAAGAAATACCCAACGGCAGGTTCAGTTTATACTTATACAAAAAATATTTTGAACCCATATTTGGGAATAATCGCTGGCTGGATCACTTTTCTTGCTTATTTAGCTTTGCCAATGATCAATGCCTTATTGGCCAAAATCTATTTATCTGCTGCCTTACCAGAGGTTCCCGATTGGATTTGGATTGTGGGGTTAATTCTTGTCATTAGTATTTTAAATATTTTTGGAGTAAAGCTGGCAGCTTCATTAAATATGCTGCTCGTTGCTTTCCAGTTTATTGTCGGAGTCCTCTTCATTTACCTTAATGTAAGATCAATTATTAAAGGACCCGAATCTTTAATTTCTATTAGTGAATTATTTCCGTCCAGTATGGGAATTTCCGGTCTATTTGCCGGTGCTGCACTTCTGGCTTTATCCTTTATCGGTTTTGATGCAATCACTACACTTTCGGAGGAGACGATTGAACCGAAAAAGACAATCCCAAGGGCGATTATTTTAGTAGCTTCAATAGGGGGAATCTTCTTCTTTACGGTAACTTTCTTTATGCAGTCCCTTTTTCCTGATGTATCTGTGTTTAATGATATCGAAGGAGCCTCTCCAGAGATCGCCTATACCATTGGAGGAAACCTTTTCTTATCTATTTTCACAGCTGGCGCATTATTTTCAGTATTTGCTTCCGGCTTAGCAGCTCAAGTAAGTGCATCAAGGCTGTTATATGCTATGGGCAGAGATAACGTTTTACCTAAAGGGTTCTTTGGGTATCTTCATCCTAATTTAAATACACCGGTCCCAAATATTCTATTTATTGGGCTTCTGGCGCTTTCCTCTCTTTTTCTGGATTTAACAATGGCAACATCACTTATAAATGTAGGGGCATTTACGGCATTTAGCTTTGTTAATATTTGTGTGATTGCAAATTATTTTAAAACCAATACAAAACGTACGATTGGATTCACCTTTGGAAACTTGATCGGCCCCCTGGTTGGACTTGGTTTCATTATATACCTATGGAGCAGCCTGGATTTTATGTCCATTATTGCAGGATTAATATGGACTTTACTCGGTATCGTTTATTTAATTATATCAACCGGCTTCTTTAGTAAAGAACCCCCAAAGATCGACTTTGAAGAGTTAGAGATGTAGCATCAACGTTTTGATTTTTTTATAGTAGTGTGTCTGAAACATCCCTAAACAATAAGGAGTGAAATGTCGATGAATAATAGATTGCGTAACAAGTTGTGGTTTTTGATTTTCATCCTTATTCCATTAATGCTCATACTTGGTGCCTGTACTGAAAAATCAGATGTAACCGCCAAAAAGGACACAAATTCTTCTGATAAAAAGGACGTGGAGGCATCTCATGATCATGCCTCACTTGTACTTAAAAATGGGAAGGTTTACACCATGGAAGAAGATCAGCCGCTTGCTGAAGCAGTTGCAATTAAAGATGGAGAAATCCAGTTTGTAGGAAGCAGTTCTGACGCGGAAAAATATGTGGGGGAGGATACTGAGGTAATTGATCTGGAAGGAAAGATGGTATCTCCTGGTTTTATGGATGGTCATACTCACCCGCCAGGTTTATGGACCTCCAAGCTTTTTGAAGTATATCTAGCAGAGCTTGAAAGCCATGAAGAATATGTCCAAGCAGTCGCTGATTTTAGGGAGAAAAATCCTAAGGCCAAAATCATTACTGGGGATGGATGGGTGAACGGTCCGTATGAACAGGCGGATGGTACCAACCCAGGCCCTAAGAAAGAGGATTTGGATGCAGTTGTTTCGGATATACCTGTTATGCTTTACTCTATCGACAAACACTCAGTATGGGTAAATTCAAAAGCGCTGGAGATTGCCGGAATTACCAAGGATACAGTGGTTCCTAAGGGTGGTATGATTGAGCGTAATCCTGACGGTTCTCCCCGGGGTGTGCTGCGGGAAGGAGCAATGGATTTGCTCGCAGATGTCCAGGCGCTGTCTAACTTAACGGATGAACAATATAAAGAGGCAATATTAGAATTTCAAAAAGAAATGCATAGCTTTGGTATGACAGGAGTCATGAATATGTCAGGCGGTGATAGAAGTTTAAAAGTACTGAATGAATTAGAAAAAGAGGGGAAGCTGACCATGCGGGTCGCCAATGCAATTGTATTTGGACCGGAAACTCAACCGGAAGAAGCGGTTGCGAAAATACAGGATGCTGGTAAAAAGTACAATTCAGATTGGCTTTCAGTGAACACCGTAAAATTATTTGCTGATGGAGTGACTGAAGGGAAAACAGCCCTCTTTGTTGAACCATATACCAAGAATGCCGGAATGGGATCCCACCACCACGGTGATGCGAATTGGAAAGAGGATACTTTTAATAAGATGGTCTCAAAGCTAGATAAGGAAGATATACAAGTACACATTCACGCAATCGGCGATGGGGCAGTTAAAATGGGCCTTGATGCCCTGGAATTGGCAAAGAAAGAAAATGAAGAGCACAATTCCCGCCACACGATTACTCATATCAGTGCGATTCAGGATAGTGACATCTCCCGTATGGCGAATTTAGGTGTTATTGCGAGCTTGCAGCCTTTTTGGTTTTACAAAGATCAGTACTATGACTTGGAAAAGGCCATGATAGGGGAGAAACGTGCATTAGCCATGTATCCGGCTAGAGAAATGTGGGATGCCGGAGTAACGATTGCCAGCAGCAGCGATTATCCGCCTACCCCTGATTATCGCCCATTGAACGCAATAGAAACAGGAGCTACAAGAAATAGTCCTTATCCAGAAGAGCAAGATACTGATTTGGTTCGCAACCTTGATCAAGCTCTTACTGTAAAGGAAATGCTGCAGTCATACACAAAGAATGTTGCGTATCAAATATATCGCGAAAATGACTTAGGCTCACTTAAAGCTGGGAAGAAAGCGGATATGGTTGTTCTTGGAGAGGATCTGACCAATATTGAACCAAAAAATATATCTGAAACCTCTATTGTTTACACGATAGTTGATGGGAAGATTGTATTTAAAGGGGAATAAAATAGAGGTTCAAATTAAATATAGCTGCCAAACCAGGCGGCTTTTTTCTTGTTGAAATAGATAGAATTGAATAGGATTATAAGCAAATCCGGGTTAAAAAAAGAAGGTATTGCTAAAGAAAATCTAAAGATTAATGGCAAATGGACAGATTATCAAGTATTAGCAATCATCAACGGCTTGGACGTATAAGCTTACTAATTATTATCCAGTTCCCTCTCATTAGTACAACTGGTAAAAACTCAGTTGGCTGACATAAATCCTGGAGAAGAACTGGATATTGGAAAATGCCCTCAAAGGCTCAATAATAATAAAAAAACGCAAGGTTAAAAATTGCCTTGCGTTTTAAATTTATATTAACAAGCAAATTAGTTTCCTATTCATTCCAAAATATTGTCACTAAATAATTTCATAAATTTATATTTAAATAGCTGGAAATGAAACTTTTTTAATTCCCTAAGTATTAACTCCCTAATTTATTGGAGATTCGCAAGCCGTATTCGATTACTTTTTCGATTAAGCAGTTTTGTCTTTCTTCTGTGATATTGAAATTAACATATCCGATGCTTATGGCTCCCAGGAGTTCATTGGCGTGATCGAAAATAGGCGCAGCGACAGAAGAGGTTCCAGGCGTTTGTTCGCCATGACTCTCCCCATAACCCTGCCTTTTCACTTTGCTTAATAGTTTAATAAACGAATCTCTATCCTCAGACGGGACTAAGGAATTAACAACTTTAACAGTCTCTGAGTTTGGCATATTAGCTAACAGCACTTTGTTGGCCGCCCCAATATTCAATGGAATTCGGATCCCCAGCTGATCATTAATTCGAATAGGATTGTTGAGACAATCAATTCTTTCAACCACTAGTGATTCTAATCCAATTGGCTTGCTAAAATACACACTCTCCTCCACCTCATGCATTAATTTTTCCATCTCTGGGCGAATCAGTCCAACAAAATCAAAGGTGTCATACATTTTAAGTCCATATTCTAACCAGGTGTTGCCCATAGAATATAGTTTCAAATCTGGATCCTGCTGAATAAGCCCGTGCTGCTTCATGGATTGCAGGAGCCGATGAAGTGTACTGACAGGCAAGTCGCATTCCTTTGATAAATCTGTAATGGAAATCCACATTCTTGTATCATTTTTAGACAAAACCTTGATTACCTGCATGGCACGATCGATTGTCTGCATCTTTTATCCTTCCATTCCTTTTAATTTGCATAAGTGTACTGAAATAAATTATTCAGTAAATTCAAAATATATTGACATGGAGAATCTATCACTATAATATCATATTATAAGTTTTCCTGTCAGAGGAAATCTATTCCGATATGTGGAAAAAGGAGGTTAAGCCAATTGGTGACTTCGATGTACAAAAAGCTAAACACTGTCATTGTAAAGCATCCAAAAGAAGCCTTTATCAGCCAGGAGCATTTAAGAAGTGAGTGGAAAAAGTTTAACTATATCAGTGAGCCGAATTATATGAAAGCCCAGAAGGAATACGAACAATTTCTATCCATAATCAAGAAGCATGTCGGCCATATTAAATTTCTGCCGGTTTCAGAAAAGGTGGGGCTGGATTCGCTTTATGCCCATGATCCCGTTAAATTTACGAAAAAAGGCGCAATGATTTTAAAATCAGGGAAAAAATTACGTCAACCTGAAGCAGAAATTTATAAAGAATTTTTACAGGAAAAAAATATCCCCATTCTGGGAGAATTAACTGGTGATGCAATAGCTGACGGGGGAGATCTTGTTTGGCTGGATGACCGCACTTTATTAATTGGACGCGGTTATCGAACAAACGATGAGGCGATTCGCCAAATTAAAGAAATGACAAAGGATATAGTTGATGAATGTATAGTTGTCCAGCTCCCGCACGATCAAGGAGAAGAGGAGTGTCTTCACCTTATGTCATTTATAAGCATCGTGGATGAAAATCTTGCAGTGGTATATTCACGGCTTATGCCGGTATTTCTAAGACAGATGCTTCTGGAACGCGGCTTCCAGCTTGTTGAAGTACCGGACGATGAATACCGGCGGCTCGGCTGTAATGTACTGGCTGTTGCACCGCGCATTTGTGTCATAGTTTCCGGAAATCCTCAAACCAAACAGGGACTATTGGATGCAGGAGCGACTGTCTATGAATATGAAGGTAATGAAATTTCATATTTAGGCACTGGCGGGCCAACATGCCTCACATGTCCTGTGGAACGTGTTTAACCAAAGCTTACAAATCAGAGAAATGATGGAGGAATAATACATGTTAAGAGAATCAGCATCAAAATCAGCACAAGCTGCAAAAATGTTTCATAACACAATTGTAAAAAGACCCGGCTCAACTTTTATCAATGGATTAACAACATCTGACCTTGGAACACCTATTTTAGAAAAAGCATTAGAGCAGCATGATGCCTATATTGAAGCACTTAAAGCATGCGGTACAGAAGTAACTGTGCTTCCAAGCAATGATCAATTTCCGGATTCTACCTTTGTAGAAGATACAGCTGTTTTAACTGCAGAGTTCGCAGTTATTTCCAACCCTGGTGCGGAAAAAAGAAATGGCGAAATTCACGAAATAGAGCCGGCAGTCAAATCCTTCTTTGATAAGATCTACTATATTAAAGCGCCTGGAACACTTGACGGAGGCGATGTTTTACAAATCGAAGATCATTTTTACATCGGAATTTCTTCCCGGACAAACCAGGAAGGCGCCGAGCAGCTTAAACAAATATTAAAATCCCAAGACTATAATGCAACCATCGTTCCATTACAGAAATTCTTCCACCTGAAAACTGGAATAGCTTATTTAGGCAACCAAACGATTGTCGCTGCAGGAGAATTTGTCAACCACCCGGATTTCAATACCTATCAAAAAATTGTTGTTCCTCCTGAAGAGGAATATGCAGCAAATTGCATTCGCGTCAATGACTATATCATCGTCCCGTCCGGCTACCCGCAAACAAAGCAAAAAATTAATGAGGCGGGATTCCAGACGATTGAACTTGATACATCTGAGTTCCGTAAACTTGATGGCGGTTTAAGCTGTTTGTCACTGCGTTTTTAAAAAATAGTTAAAAAAGAGTCATTTTATTTCGCATAGAAGGAGCGTTTAGTTATGACACAGCTAAGGTGGGGAACCCCAGATGCATTGCGCAGGTTATTGTGTGAAGTAGTAAGCTGGAAAAGCATGACACTTACGGAGGGAGAGCGTGAATTTTCTTTTAAGGTGACAGCGAAGCTCAAGGAGTTGACCTATTTTCGGGAGAATCCTGATCACTTGGGGCTCCATGATGCCGATTTAGGCCGTCGGTTCGTAACCGCTTTATATAAACACCCTGATGCCACGGAAACGATCGTGTTAATCAGCCATTTTGATACAGTAAATACCGAAGAATATGGCGATCTTCAGGAGTACGCGCATCTCCCGGAGGAATTGACGAAATTGCTTCATTCCAGGGCAGATGAGCTTCCGGAAGAAGCCAGGCAGGATCTTCTCTCGGGAGAGTTCTTATTTGGCAGGGGCACGATGGATATGAAAATGGGGCTTGTCATGCATATGGGATTATTAGAAAAAGCTACTGTTGAACGCTGGCCTATTAATCTAATTTTGCTGACGGTTCCTGACGAAGAAGTGAATTCATCCGGAATGCGGGCAGCTGTTCAGAAACTTTTAGAATTGAAGGAAAAACATCAGCTCACCTATAAGCTTTTCTTGAATGGGGAACCGGTATTTACGCAGGAACCGGGTGACAGAAACTATTATGTGTATTCAGGCTCTATTGGTAAAATCATGCCGGCCGCACTCTTTTATGGAAAAGAAACGCATGTGGGGGAACCGCTCAGCGGTATAACAGCGCCTTATATTGCCTCGTTTTTAACACAAAGAATGGAGTGGAATACAGCGCTGCAGGAATCAGAGAAGGGAGAGCAGACTCCGCTTCCGGTGACACTGCAGCAAAAGGATCTTCGTCTGGAGTATTCCGCGCAAACACCTTATCGTTCAGCGGCTTTGTACAATGTATTTTTAATGAAACGGAATGCCGGTGAAATCATGGATATATTCGAAAAGGTAGCGCTAAAAGCAGCTCATATCTGCAATGAAGCCTATAAAGAAATCTGCAGTGAACAGAATGTATCTCCCGTAGGTGAGGTGCGTGTGCTGCGCTATGAAGAACTGGAAAAGCATGCTATTCGAAAATTTGGTGCAGCTTTTGTTGCGGGCATCAAAGACTACGTACAGAAAAAAGCGGAATGGGATGACCGGGAGAAATCTATCCGAATTGCTGATGCGTTAATCATTAAGTGTCAGGAGCTGACACCCGCAATCGTTCTGCTTTATGCACCGCCTTATTATCCGGCAGTCAATTCCTCTGAAGATGAGCTGGTCACAGAATGCATCGAATATGTAAAACAACAAGGCTTTGAAAAGTTTGGACTGCCTGTTAACCAAGTTCACTATTTTAATGGGATTAGCGATTTGAGCTATGTCAATTATCAGGATGCTGGTGACGGCTGGATCGTATTTAAAGAAAACACGCCGGTTTGGGGCAGCAGCTACAGCATTCCATTCGATGAA
>Ga0180215_1001269_pt1 | contig 28292 bp, 22 predicted proteins | sample eDN3rd37CBELigBY_FD_128871 | JGI IMG/M metagenome (GOLD analysis project Ga0180215, IMG submission 128871) | Enriched backyard soil microbial communities from Emeryville, California, USA - eDNA 3rd pass 37_C BE-Lig BY (version 2) (version 2) | ecosystem: Environmental > Terrestrial > Soil >...
GCTCGACTTGCATGTGTTAAGCACGCCGCCAGCGTTCGTTCTGAGCCAGGATCAAACTCTCCAATTGAACTTGGATGAGCTTGGTGGACCGACCTGCTAAGGATCGGCCCGGGCTCTGATTTGTTTCTTCGAGTCCGCCCCGAAGGGTCGGCTCGATGGAATTGCGGTTACCCCGCGACTTCGAACGTATGGCTTGCTATTCAGTTTTCAGAGACCGACCGACTGCGCCCGCGAGCGGGCCCTCGTGTTCCGAGGTGGACGCGCTTCTACCCGCGCTCCCGGGGTCGGTCAAGGATCTTTTTCGAGATCGTTTCGATCACGTCACAAACGCTCGTGATCATCCCAGATCGCCGGCCAGGTGGAGGGCGATGGAGAGGACCGCCAGGCCGACCGTCTCCGTCCGGAGGATGCGGGTCCCCAAGCTGAGGACCGCTCCTCCGCGGGCCCGGACCGCCTCCACCTCCGCCTGCGTCAGGCCGCCCTCGGGCCCCACGATGAGGGCGATCGGCGCCTCCGGATGTGCCTGCAACCAGGGGCCCATCCGCACGCCCGGATCCTGCTCCTCCCAGAGGACGGCGATCCGTTCGCCGCGCGCCTGGGCGGCGTCCAGGAACGCGTCGAGGGTGGCCGGCTCTTCCACGGCGGGCACGTCCATGCGCCCGCTCTGCCGCGCCGCCTCCTCCGCGATCTTGCGCCAGCGCCTCGCCCGATCGGCGCCCTTCGACGCGTCCAGGTGCACCACGCAGCGCTCGAGGCGCAGCGGCGCGATCCGCGAGACCCCCAGCTCGGTGGCCTTCTGCACCACGAGGTCGAGCTTGTCTCCCTTCGCGAGGCCCTGCGCGAGGGTGATCCGCGGCAGCTCGGGCTGGGTATGCCGATCGCCCAGGCGGATCGTCGCCTCCTCCTGCGAGACGGTGGCCACCACGGCATCCCAGGCCGACCCCTCGCCGTCGAAGACCTCCACGGCGTCCCCCACCCCGAGTCGAAGGACCCGAGACAGGTAATGGAGGGACTCCCCCGACACCGTGGCGAGGTCGCCCTCGATCCTCCCCGCGGGGACGAGGAGCCGTTTCACTTCGCGCCTCCCGGTTCACGAGCCATCCACACCAGCGCCCACTCGCCCTCGTGGCGCAGCTCCCGCAACGCGAGGCCCTCCGCTTCGTAGGCGGCCTTCACGTCCGCAGCCTGGGTGGCGAGGATCCCCGAGAGGAGCAGCTCGCCGCCGGCAGCCACCCGCGCGGAGATCGGCGCGGCCAGCTCGATCAGCGTGCCTGCGAGGATGTTCGCGATCACCAGGTCGAAGGACTCGGCGAACGCCTCGACGGGCCGCTCCGACGTCTCGATTCGTCCGCAGCCGTTCGCCTCCGCGTTCTCGCGAGCCACCTCGACTGCGACCGGATCGTTGTCGATCATCGCGACCCTGCCGGCGCCCAGCTTCGCGGCGGCGATCCCCAGGATGCCGCTGCCACAGCCGACGTCGATCACGGTGGCGCCCGGGCGACGCTCGAGGATCTCCAGCACGCCCTGGAGGCAGAGCGCCGTGGTGGCGTGGCCGCCGGTCCCGAAGGCCATCCCCGGCTCGATCACCACCGCGACCGACCCGGGCGGCGGCGCCTCCCAAGGCGGCAGCACCCACAGCTTCCCGCCGACGTGCAGCGGGTGGAAGTGGAGCTTCCACGTCTCCGCCCAGTCCTGCTCGTCGAGGCGCTCGCTCCGGGCGCGGACCTCGGCGCCTTCCGCCTGGGCCTCGAGCGCTTCGCGGATCCAGCCGACGATCTCGTCGCCCGCCGCCTCGGCGCCGAAGTAGCCGATCACGACGGCGCGCCCCTCCGGCACCGGACGGTGGCCGGGAGGGGGTAGGATCTCGTGGTCGCGGATCTCCACGCCCTGCGCGTCGGCGTCGTGGAGGAGGGACGCCGCCAGATCGGAGAGATCCGCCGGCACGTCGAAGGTCAGGGCCAGGTATTCGCTCATCGCTCGCGCGATATCACGACGGCCCCGTCCCGATCGACCCCTCCCGCGAGGCTCGCTACTCCGGCGTCACCACCGCCAGCACGCTGCGCTTCGGATCGAGCGTGGCGCGCGCCGCCTCCAGGACGTCTTCGCGGGTCACCGTCTCGATCCGCTCCGCGTACCGGGCGAAGTTGTCGGCCCCCATCCCGTAGCGCTCGTCGAGGGCGAAGGTCGCGGCCCGGGCGGAGTTCTTCTGCAGCCCGATCGCGTGGCTGCCAACCAGGTAGCGCCGCGCCCGGAGGAGCTCCTCCTCGGAGATCGGCTCCCGGGAGACCTTGTCGAGCTCCGCGCGGATCCCCTCCTCGGCGTCGGCGAGCTTCTCGGGCGACGTGCCCATGTACACGCCGAAGTAACCTGGATCGATCCCCTCGAGGTTGAAGGCCGTCACCGAGTAGGCCATCGACCGCTTGTCCCGCAGCTCGTAGAACAGCCGCCCGCCCTGCCCGGCGAGGACGCTGGCGAGGACCTCGAGGGCATACCGCTGCGGATCCCGGAACCTCGCGCCCGGGAAGCCGAGCACCAGGTGCGCCTGCTGCTTGTCCATGTGCCGCATGGCACGCCGGGGCTCCTCCACCGGCGGCTCCGCCGGGATCTCGGGCGGCGCCCGCCCTTCCGAGGAAGCGCCTCCGAAGAGCTCCTCGGCGAGGGAGAACGCGGCGTCCGGCTCGACGTCCCCGACGATGGAGAGGACGAGGCCCTCGGGGCCGTAGTGCCCTCGGAGCCAGCGGTCCAGCTCGTCGGGACCGAAGCCGGTGAGCGTCTCGGCCTTGCCCAGCGGATCGAAGCGGTAGGGGTGACGACGGAAGATCGTATGCGAGAAGAGATCGAACGCGACGCTGCTGGGGTTGTCGTCGCGTGTGCGGATCGCCTCGATCTGGAGGGCGCGCTCCCGATCGACCTCCCTCGGCTCGAAGGACGGCTCGAGCAGGCACTCGGCGAAGAGCCGGAAGGCCGGCTCGAAGGTCTTGGCGAGGAAGTCGCCGCGCAGGCCGAAGGAGTTGCGGCCGGACGCACCAACGATGGAGGCCGCCAGCTCGTCGGTGAGCGCAGCGAGCTGCCGCGGCGGATGCCGCTTCGTGCCCTTGGTGATGACCCGCGCCAGGAGGTGATCGATGCCGTTGGTCTCCTCGGACTCGTACCGCAGCCCGCCCAGGAACGCGGCCCGCACCGCGACCACGGGCACCGCGGGCTCGGGCCGCACCAGCACGGTGGCGCCGGATGCGAGCGTGGCCTTCAGGATCCCGGTGGCGCCGATCGACTCGCCACGCGGGGTCTTCGCCTGCCGTCGCGCCGGCGCCGGTGCGGGAGCCGGAGCGGAGGGTGCCTGGGCCCGCGGCGCACGCCTTCCTTCACCCGACTCGCGCGCGCTCGCGATGGAGTGGAGCTCCTCGTCGGTGATCGTGCTCTCCTCTCCGCCGAGCGCCACCACGTTGAGACGCGCCGTGCGCAGCCACCGATCGCAGGCGGCGCGGACGTCCTCCGCCGAGGCGCCCCGCAGCCTCTCGTAGTACCGCTCCTCGAAGTCGAGGGAGCCGGTGACGGTCGAGTAGAAGCCCAGCTTCCGCGCCACGCCCTGCACCGTCTCCTTCTGCCAGACGGCCTCGGACTCCAGCAGGTGCTTCGCCACCGAAAGCTCCTTGTCGGACGGCCCCTCCTCCCTGAGTCGATAGACCTGCCGCAGGATCTCCTCCACCGCGCCGGCGGTGCGCTCGTGGGGGAGCATCGCGCCGACCACGAAGAGGCCCGGATCCTTCGGCGTGTAGGCGTACGAGTAGATCTCGTTGACCAGGTGCTTGTCGCGCTTCACTTCCTGCACGAGGCGGGAGCTGTCGCCGTGGCCCAGCACCGCCGCCGCCAGATCGAGGGAGGCGAGCTCCTCGGAGAGGATGTCGGGGATCGGCCAGGCCAGCGCGAGGTTCGTCTCCTTGACCTGCTCGCGCAGGATCCTGGCGCGCATGGAGTTCGGCTCGGGCTCGGTCTTGCGGGGGTGGTGCCCCGGGTGCTTGCCGGACGCGCCGCTCCAGAGCGAGTCGATCGCGCGGCGGGCACGCTCGGTGTCGAAGTCGCCCACCACCACGAGCTTGATGTTGTCGGGGGTGTAGTGGCGCCGATAGAAGCCCACGACGTCGTCGCGGGTGAAGCTGCGCACCGTGTGGGGGAAGCCGATCACCGGCCTGCCGTAGGTGTGCGCCTGGAAGACGAGATCGAAGAGCGCCCGGGACGCCCGGCGCGACGGGCTGTCCTCGGAGCGCTTGATCTCCTCGATCACCACCTCGATCTCGCGCGCCAGCTCGTCCGGATCGAAGATCGAGCCCAGGACCTGGTCGCCCAGGATCTCGAGGCCGTCCTCGAAGAAGCGGGAGGCGATGGTGAGGTGATAGACGGTCTGATCGAAGCTGGTCCAGGCGTTCACTTCGCCGCCCCGGGACTCGATGTCCTTGGCGACGACGCCGGGGCCTCGCTTCTTCGTGCCCTTGAAGAGCATGTGCTCGTGGAGGTGGGCGAGCCCCGCCTCGCGATCGGTCTCGTCGGCCGAGCCCACCTGCACCCATGCCTGGAGCGCGACCACCGGCGCCGCGCGGTTCTCCTGGAGGATCACGTCGAGGCCGTTGGGGAGGCGATACTGCACGTCGGACCTTTCTCCCGGAAGCCGCCTTCCGGATTCCCCGACCGACGTGCGTTCGTCGGGACGGCGGATGGGTGTCGCCGCAAGAGCATAAGGCCCCGCGGGTGCCGGCGCCCGGAAACGATCGCCTCCGGGGGACGCCAGGGCTTCCGATCCACTTCTACGGCCGAAGGTGCGGTCGTGGCCCTCTCCTGTCAACGACAGGGCGCATTCGTGACCCCGCGGCGAGGCGTGTTAGAGTCGACCGCTCCCATGGAGAAGCGCGCCGTCCCCATCGACGACATCCTGGACGAGGCGGAGATCGTCGAGATCTCCGACGCTCCCGACGGAGCGTTCGTCCCCACCTCCGAGCACGAGATCCGCATGGAGCTCGAGGCCGTCTACGCCGCCGAGCGCGGCGAGATGGGCGCCCGGATCGCGGAGCTCGAGGGCGAGCTGGAGGCGCTGCGGGAAGAGCGGGGGGCCTTCGGCGCCGAGCTCGACGATCTGCAGGCCGAGCTCGAGCAGCGGGCCGAGGCGGTAGCGGCGGCGCGGGCGGAGGCGGCCCGGGCCCGGGAGGCCCTCGAACAGGCCCTGGAGCGGAGCGCCGAACTGGAGAGGACCGCGCAGGAGCTCGAGCGGGAGAGGGAGCGGATCCAGGACGAACTGGCGGGGCAGATCGCGGACATCGCCGCGGAGCTGTCGGGGCGGGATCAGGAGATCCTGCGGCTGAACCGGCAGATCCAGCAGCTCGTCCAGCGGGTCTCCGCCGGTGGCGGCGAGGCCCCGCCCGCCTCTGCGGACGCCGAGGCCGAGATCGCCCGGCTGAAGGGCGAGCTGGAGGATCTCGCCTCCGAGAATGAGTTCTTGTCCTCGGAGGTCGATCGCTACGCGGCACAAGCGGCGGAGCGCAATTCCACCAGGTGAGCTCGTTCGCGTCACGCTTCGGCGTCTACATCCACTTCCCCTACTGCCTGTCCAAGTGCCCCTACTGCGACTTCGCGTCGGTGGCGGCGACGACGATCCCCCACGAGCGCTACGCGCGGGGGATCGAGGCGGAGCTCGCCATTCGGGCCTCGGAGCACGGCAGGCCTGCGACTGGCGTGGAGTCGCTCTACTTCGGAGGCGGCACGCCCTCGCTCTGGGATCCTTCGTGCGTGGGCCGGGTGATCGACGCGGTCGATCGCCTCTTCGGGCTGGCCTCCGGCTGCGAGATCACCCTCGAGGCGAACCCCGGCGCGTCGGACGCGGCCCGCTTCGCCGAGCTACGCCGGGCAGGCGTCAACCGCCTCTCCATCGGTGTGCAGTCCTTTCACCCGAAGATCCTCGCCGGCCTGGGGCGCAGGCACTCGGGCCCCGAGGCCAAGGCGGCGTTCGCGTCGGCGAGGGAGGCGGGGTTCGGCAACGTCTCCCTCGATCTGATCTTCGGCGGGCCCGGGCAGGATCCGGCCATGGCCCGCGCCGACGTGGAGGAGGCGATCCGCCTCGATCCCGAGCACCTCTCCTGCTACGGCCTGACCCTGGAGGGGCTCGCCGAGGAGGTGCGCCTCGCCAAGGACGTGAAGCGCGGGCGGGTGCGGGTGCCGGACGACGCCGTGCAGGAGGAGATGGGTCGCCTCGTCCGCGGCGCCCTCGAGGCCGCCGGCTATGCCCGGTACGAGATCTCGAACTTCGCGCGCCCCGGCTTCGAGTCCCGGCACAACACCCTCTACTGGCTGGGCCGCGAGTACGTCGCGGCGGGGTGCGGCGCGCACGGATTCCGCCGGGACGGACAGGGCGGCATCCGCTATGGCAACCCGCGCAAGCCGGAGGCCTGGCTCGCCGCCGTGGAGGCGGGCGGCCCCTCCGAGGTCGAGCGCGACGAGATCGATCCCGCCGAGCTCTTCGAGGAGCGGATCTTCCTGGGCCTGCGCCTCGCCGGGGGCGTGGATCTCGAGGAGGCCGCCGCCGACACCATCGGGGCGCTCCCGGAAGACGTGCTGGCCCAGGCGGACGCGCTCGTGAAGCAGGGGCTGCTCGTCCGCGAGGGCGCTCGGGTGTGGTGCACGGATCGCGGGTTCGACTTCCACACGGAAGTCGCGGTGCGCCTCCTGCCCGCAGAGCCCGCGCCGCCCCGGAGGGCGGCGGTTCCCCTCGTCGTCCTGTAGGGCGGACTACCGGCTCGCCTCCGGCGTCGGCGCAGGCCGGGCAGGGGCGTCGGCGGCGAGGACCAGCTCCGCCGCCTGAGCCCGATCGACCGCCAGCACCCAGCGCGCGAACTCACGATACTCGTGTGGGCGCACCCTGCCGCGGGCGACCTCGAGCGACTCCTCGATCGCCAGGGTGCCGGGGCTCGCTGCCACCGAGCGCTTGTAGTCGCCGAAGGTTCCCTTCTCCCGCGCGGCGTCCGGCGCGCCGACCACCCGGAGTGACTGCGGCAGCTCGATCCGGATGCGGGTCTCCACCTTCTCGGGCGCGCGGAGGAAGAGGGGCGTCTCCCGATCGCCCCTGGCAAGGAAGCGCCTGCCCAGTCCGGCGGCGAAGAAGTCGAGGTCCATCGAGCGCAGGCCCTGGCCGAGGTCGTGGGCCGCGTCGGCGACGGTGAAGCGGTAGCGCAGGGTCAGCGAGTCGTCGGGCGGATCGACGTCGAGCTCGTCCAGCGTGAGGCCGCGGAAGCCCTTGGCGAGGGCGGACTCCACCGCCTGCCGCCGCCTGTCGTCGTCGAGCTTCTCCAGGCTGCCCCGGGCCCAGGCGCCGTCGAAGCCGAGGTACCGCTCGGTGCCCTCCCCCACCAACGTCCCATCGTCGGAGAGCGAGAGGAGGATCTCGACCACCCGCCCCCGCGGCGCGTCGGATCCCGCCGGGGTGCCGGCGGGCTGCGGCCGATCCTTGCCGGTCTCCGGGAGGATCAACGCCGGAGACCCCTCCGCCAGCGGCGCCACCCGACCGAACGGCGCCCAGCGCATGGACGGATCGAGCCAGAGCTGCCCGCCCTGGGGATCGGGCCTCACCACCAGCACCAGATACCCCCACCGCGAGGCCCGCGGGAAACGCATCGGGTCGGGCGACTGATCCCAGCTCCGGACCACCGCCCAGCGGTTCGGGACCCCCAGCTCGTCGAGGGCCGCCTTGATCAGGAGCGCGCGGTTGCCCCGCTTCTGCGCCAGGACGTGGGAGGCCTTGCCGCCGGCGGAGCCGTCCGCTCCGTCGATCTCCTCCATCGCCCCGTCGTAGATCGCGCGGACGATCGGCGTGCGGTCGGAGCCGGAGGTCCGTACTCCGGCGGCGATCCCGCGGGCCCACGCCGCGACCTCCGCGGTCCGATCGGTGGCGCCGGCGAGGCCGTCGGCGAAGAGCCACGCGGTGCTCGTCTCGTCGGCTCCGCTACCCGCCTGCACCCACGGGAGGAACTCGTCGCCCCGCACCGAGCCGGGCTCGGGGACGAAGGCGGCGTTGTCGCGGCTTGCCATCCGCAGCGTGACGACGTCGCCGTCCTCGAGGACCTCGGCCTGCGGCGCGCCATTGTGCGAGTCGATCTCGACGGCCCCCTTGGGCGCGCGGACCACGTACACCGACTCGAGGAGCGGCGTGCCCTCCGCGCGGAAGTAGAAGGGCGACGCGCTCCAGCCCGGCGTCCCGACGCCACGGGGCGAGGTGGCCTGCAGCCACTCGATCTCCACGTAGTCGCCCACGTCGAGGTTCGGCAGCGAGACGGACTCCTTCCCCGCGATGCTCTCGGGCTCGAGGATCGCGCCGTCCTTCTTGATGGTGCGCAGGTGCACCACCTCCGCGCCGGGGGGAATGTGGGCCTCGCCCAGGTCGTCGACGCCGCGCTTGTCCAGGACCTTGGAGATCACGTGGACCCGCTCCACGAAGGATCCGTCCTGGTACGCCTCCACGGCGGCGAAGTCGTAGAGGACCACCGTGGCGGTGTCGAACGAGCGCGGCCGCTCCTCGAACTCGCGGATCACCTCGAGGCCGTCGCGATCGTACCTGGCGAGGACGTCGGTGCCGGCGCGGAAGGCGTCCATCCGCCGCCACGCGAGATCCCCGCCATCCAGTGACAGGGACCGCTCGCGGGCCGCGCGGGCGCCCTCGGGATCGCCGGCCCGCTCCAGGAGCTGCGCGCGTCGCCTGGGGAGGAACGCGCTGCGCGGCCAGTGTCGCTCCAGCTCCTCGACGATCGCCGCCGCGCCCGCCGCATCGCCGCCGGCGAGGAGCCGCTCGGAGAGGCGCAGCGCGGGCGACGGATCCTGGGGATCCTCGGCGATCAGGCCACGGAAGACCTCGGCCGCCTCGCCGTGGAGCCCGCGGGACCCGAGGATCCCCGCCAACCTCGCCCTGCCGCCGGGGCAGGCGGCGAAGCGCTGCGCAGCGTCCTCCAGATCGCCGGCGGCGTCCGCGCGCCGGGACAGATCGACGAGGATCGATCCCGCCTCGCAGAGGCCGGCGTCGGCGGCCACCGCTTCTCCCGCGTGCCGCAGGGCCTGCACGTCGAAGCCCCTGGCGAGGGCGACCCGGGCCTTGCCCATCGCGAGGACCGCGGATCCGCTCGCCTCTCCTTCCGCAGCGGCGAGCTTGTCCAGCGCCTCGTCGTGCCGGCCCGCGTCGCGCAGGATCGACGCCGCGCTCCACAGCGCGCGGGGGTTCGTGGGGTCGCGGGAGAGGAGCGCCTCCAGATCCGCGGCGGCCCTCGCCTGCCCGATGGCCTGCGGGATCCCGTCGTCGCTCCGCGCGAGATCGGCGCGGAGCTGCAGGAGGGGCGGCGCGACCGGCGCCGCGGCGAGCGCGGTGCCGAGCACCTCCTTCGCGCCCTCCCGATCGATCCGCTGGAGCTCGGCGGCCGCCACGTAGGCGGCGACGAGGCCCCCCTCGTCCTGGAGGGACGTGGCGAGGGAGCGGGCGCTGGCGAAACGGGGCTGGCCGACGAGCCTGGGCGCAACGCCTGGGCGATCGCCCGCCTCCGCCGCGCGGAACTCGATTCGAGAGGCGCGCCCGTCGGCGGGCGCGAGGGAGACGCTCGCGTCGCCCCTGCCGCTTCCCTTCACCATCCGGACGGCCACGAGGTGGGCGCCCGCTGCGAGCTCGAGCTCGGCGAGACCTTCCGCCGGCTGGGGCGCGCCGATCGCCTCGCGGCGAAGCACCTGGACGCCGTCCACGAAGACGGCGACGCTCGTGGTGCGAGCGGACGACACACGGAGCAGATGACGACCTGCGGCCGGGACCTGCGCGATGGAGAGCGCGTAGTAGACGTCGCCGTCCCGCTCCTCGGCCGCCAGCTCGATCGATCCTTCCGGGAGCGAGAAGGGCCGCAGCGCGAGCTCGCGCCCCGCCGGCCCTTCGTACGTCGCGGCGACGGGCGCTGCTGCTTCCGGCGGGTAGGGCGTCCGCAGATCGAGGTGGTGCCAGGCGGAGAACGGGCCCACGACGGACGCCGCGGTCAGCAGCCCGGCGTCGGCGATCGCGCCGCGCTTCGACGCTCCCTCCATCCGTCGCAGCGCCGCCCGCAGCTTCGCGGCGGCGTCAGGCGCGAGGCCCTTGGCCCCGAGGAGCTCCGTCGCGGCCGCCTCGATCTCGCGGTCGAGGGAGGTGGAGATCGTGGCGAGCGACGCGAGCTTCCTCGCGGCGACGGGCGCCAGCGGGTGCGAAGGCGCGCCGCGGATCAGCGCGGCGAGCTCGCGGGCCTCGGCGTGGGGATCGAGGCGGCGCTTCGCACTCTCGGCGAGGGCGAGTCGGGCCCAGGGCTCGCCCGGATCCTTGCCGAGCGCGCTCCGGGCGAGCGACTCCAGCCGCTCCGCGTCGGCGCCCACCATCCAGGCGTGCCAGGCGGCGAGCGCCCGCTCCCGGGCCGAGCCGCCGCCGTCCCGCGCTGCGCGCGCCGCGTCGGCGAGCGTCTCCAGGGGCGGCCTGGGGCCGCCGGCGCACGACGCGAAGAGGATGACCGAGAGCCAGGCGAGTCCGATTCGACGCAAGGGGGAGCCTTTCGACATGGGCGCCATCATCGCACGTCGGCCCAGGCGCCTGCCCCGCAACCGACCGGCGCGCGGGTCCCTTCCCGATCCCTGCCGCGCGTCGCTTCGGCCGCCGGCGAGGAACCGGCCAGCCCACCACCCGATTCGCAACAGGCGACGCCAGGCTGCCCGATTCAGCCGCCCCCGAGCCTCGCGCGCAGGAGCGCCTCGTAGGTCGAGCCCTTAGGCGAGAGGTGGCTGCGGTAGAGGATGAGCTCGTCCGCCGTGAAGCTGCCCAGGTCGGCGACGGCGAGATCCGCCGCGCAGAGGGCCAGGTCCCGATCGCCCCGGGGCTGGCGGGATCGGGCGAGGGTGAGGTGGGGCGAGAAGGGCCTGGGATCCGGCACGTACCCCGCCGGGACCAACGCCTCGTCGAGCGAGGTCTTCAGCGCGGCCAGGCCGGAGACGTCCCCGTCCAACCCCACCCAGAGGACCCGCGGATGGGCGCGGCTGCCGAACGATCCGCCGCCTCTCGCACAGAGGCGCAGAGGGGCGGAGGTCCGCGCCGCCTCCTCCACGGCGCCCTTCACCGCGGGCACCTCCGCGTCGCCGACCTCGCCCAGGAAGGCGAGGGTGAGGTGCATCCCCTCGGCCCTCGCCCACCTGGCGTTCGGCGCGAGGGGACGCAGCGCCTCGAGGGCGGCAGCCAGCGCCCCCCGCACCGCGTCGTCCGGATCCACCGCGACGAACAAGCGCATCGGTTCCCCCGAAGAACGCGCTACTCGACGGTGACGCTCTTGGCGAGGTTGCGCGGCTGGTCCACGTCGGTGCCGCGCTTGTCGGCCACGTGGTACGCGAGGAGCTGCAGCGGGATGCACGAGACGATCGGCATCAGCAGCGGATCGCAGTCGGGCACCTCCACCACGTGGTCGGCGATCGAGCGCACGTGATCGTCGCCCTCGGTGACCACGGCGATCACCTTCCCGCCCCGGGCGCGCACCTCCTCGATGTTGCCGATGGTCTTCTCGTAGGTGGCGTCGCGGGTGGCGATCACCACCACCGGCACGCCCGGCTCGATGAGCGCGATGGGCCCGTGCTTCATCTCGCCGGCGGCGTACCCTTCCGCGTGGATGTACGAGATCTCCTTGAGCTTGAGCGCGCCCTCGAGGGCGACCGGCGCCTGGGGGCCGCGGCCGAGGAAGAGCACGTCGCGGGCGGGCGCCACGTCGTTCGCCACCTCGATCACCTGCGCCTCCGACTCGATGGCGCGCTCCACCTTCGCCGGCAGCTCGCGAAGGCTGGCGAGCCAGCTCCGGCCGCTCTCCACGTCGAGCTTGCCGGTGAGCCGCCCCATCCGCAGGGCGACCAGCGCGAGGGCGGCGAGCTGCGTGGTGAAGGCCTTGGTGGACGCCACCCCGATCTCGGGTCCCGCGTGTGTATAGAGCACCTCGTCGGCCTCGCGGGCGATGGCCGAACCGAGGACGTTGCAGATCGCCAGGGTGCGGGCGCCTCGGCGCTTCGCCTCCCGCATCGCCTCCAGGGTGTCGATGGTCTCGCCGGACTGCGAGATGGCGAGGGCGAGGACCGAGTCGTCCACCACGGGATCGCGGTAGCGGAACTCCGAGGCGAGATCGACCTCCACCGGGATCCGCGCGAGCCGCTCCACCAGCTGCTTGCCCACCAGCGCCGCGTGCCAGCTCGTTCCACAGGCGAGCATCACGACGCGCTTCACGCCGGCGAAGTGCGCGCGATCGAGGATCCCTTCGGCGCCGAGGGCGTCGCCCTCCTCCTCGTCGGAGCGGCCGCGCAGGGTATCCGCGATCGCCCGGGGCTGCTCGTGGATCTCCTTGTGCATGAAGTGCTTGTGGCCGCCCTTCTCCGCCATCACCGGCGACCAGTCGATCCGCTTGGGGGCGCGCTGCTTCTCGTTCCCCTCCAGGTCGGTGAGGCGGATCCCGCCGGCGGTGAGCTCGGCGACCTCGCCCTCCTCCATGAAGATCACGTCGCGGGTGTGGGAGAGCAGCGCGGGGATGTCGGAGGCGACGAAGTTCTCTCCCTGCCCCACGCCGAGGATCATGGGCGAGGAGTTCTTCGCCGCCACGATCTCGCCTGGGCGATCCTCCGAGGTCACCACCAGGGCGTAGGTGCCGCGCACCCGCCCGAGCGAGCGGCGCACCGCGTCGGCGAGGCTGCCGCCGGCCCCCACCTCGCGGGCGATCAGGTGGGCGAAGATCTCGGTGTCGGTCTCGCTCTGGAACTCGTGCCCCTGCTCGCGCAGCTCGGCGCGAAGGGCGAGGTGGTTCTCGATGATGCCGTTGTGCACCACCGCCACCGACTCGAAGCGGTGGGGGTGGGCGTTCTCGTCCGAGGGCTTGCCGTGGGTGGCCCAGCGGGTGTGGCCGATGCCCGTGGTCCCGGCCACGGGCGCGCGGGCGAGCAGCGCGTCGAGGTTGGCGAGCTTCCCCTTCGCCCTGGCGACCTGCAGGCCTCCCTCGCCCAGCACCGCGACGCCGGCCGAGTCGTATCCCCGGTACTCGAGCTTGCGCAGCCCCTCCACGAGCAGCGATGCAGCCTGCTGCGAACCCACGTACCCCACGATGCCGCACATGCTCGAGACGCCTCCTCTTCGCCCATCGGGCGGGAACCGGCGGACTGTGCAGGAGATCGCCCCAGGGAGCAAGCGCCCGGCGGGGATGCCCGCCCTTGGCGCGGCCCATCTGGTAGGTTGAAGGCCGCCAAGCCAAGGGGGCCGTGATGAGACGCACGGAATTCCGATCGCCACTCGCTTCGGCGGACGGCCTGTCCGCACTTCGAAACGGGTCACGGTCGCACGGATCTGCCGTCCTCCTCGCCGTGACGCTCGGCTTCATGTGGGCCTGTGAGGCTCGTCTCGCGGACCGTCCGATCGATGGCGCGGGCGGAAGCGGCGGTCAGGCGGGGGCGGGCGGCGCGTCGAGTGCGGGTGGGGAAGGCGGAGATCCTTCCTCTGGTGGATCCGGCGGGTCCTGGGAGGACTGCGACTTCGACGAAAACTGCCCGTGCGTTCTCGATTGCTGTCCGGGGACCTTGGGGACCTTTCCCATTGGGCCGCCGGATGAGTATCCGTTGCGATGCCCTCCGGAATTCTTTCCGAGAGACACCTGCTCCGATGAAAGCTGCAGCTGCGCTCCTCCACGACTGACTGGCTGCTACTCTTGCTGTGACAGGTTCGCGGATACCATCGAACCCGCGCTCTGCTCCGACGGAGAGTGGGAGTGTCCCTGGTGGGCGCCTGATTGGCAGAAGAGCTGCGATTGCACGTGCGACGAGCTGCAGCCCAAATTTGCCGGTGAACGGTGCGACGCCGACGGCGTCCTGGTCTGCGATCTGACTGAAGACATCATCTCGGGACACTGCGACGGATCCGTCGTGTGCATGGGATGTTTCCCGAGCGATCGCTGGGAGAACGACTCGTGCAGATGCTCCTGCGGCGACGATCAGGCCGTCCGGTGCAGGCCGATCTGACTTCGACGAGCGCGTTTCGGGAACCGCGGATCCGTCAATCCGACTTCTTCGCGGCGCGGCGGCGTTCGACCCAGCCCTCCTTCGTCACCTGCTTCGGCCGGGAGATCGCGAGGGCGCCGGCGGGGACGTCGTCGGTGACGGTGGTGCCCGCGCCCACGTAGGCGCCGTCGCCCACCCGCACCGGCGCGACGAGCTGCGTGTCGCTGCCGATGAAGACGCCGTCGCCCAGCTCGGTCACCGACTTGTTCACGCCGTCGTAGTTGCAGGTGATGGTGCCGGCGCCGACGTTGCACCGCTCGCCGATCACGGCGTCGCCCAGGTAGGTGAGGTGGTTGGCCTTGGAGCCCCGGCCCATCCTCGTCTTCTTCGTCTCGACGAAGTTGCCGATGTGGACCTCGGGGCCCAACTCGGTCCCGGGCCGGAGGCGGGCGAAGGGGCCCACGATCGCGCGTTCGCCCACCACCGCGTCCTCGAAGACCGAGTAGGGCTTCACCACGACGCCTGCGCCGACGCGGCTCCCCGTGATCACCGAGCCCTGGCCGATGACGGCGCCGGCCCCGACGAACGAGCCCTTGCCGATCCGCACGTTCGGCTCGAGGACGACGTCGGCCTCGATGGTCACGTCCTCGTCCAGGTAGACGGTGTCGGGATCGATCATGCCCACGCCGGCCCGCATGTGGGCGAGCGCGAGGCGGCGGCGCAGCTCCTTCGCCGCCGCCGCCAGCTCGGCGCGATCGTTGACCCCCGAGACCTCGCCCACCGGCGCCTGGACCGCCACCGCCGCTTCCCCTGCGCGGTGGGCGGCGGCCACCAGATCGGTGAGGTAGATCTCACCTTGGGCGTTCTTGTCGTCCACCTTCTCCAGCTCGCGCCAGAGGAAGCCCGCGTCGACGTCGTAGAGGCCGGCGTTGCACTCACGCACCGCGCGCTCCTCGGGCGACGCGTCCTTCTGCTCGACGATCGCGCGCACGCCGCCCGCCTCGTCGCGGATCACCCTGCCGTAGCCGGTGGGATCGTCCGGCGTCATCGACAGGAACGCGAGGTTGCGGCCCTGCCCCGCCTCCACCAGGCGCGCGAGGGTCGGCTCCGTCAGCAGCGGCACGTCGCCATAGAGGATGAGCACGCGGCCGTCCGCATCGGACAGCGCTTCCCGCGCGCAGCGCACCGCGTGACCGGTGCCGAGCTGCTGCTCCTGGACGACGAAGCGCAAGGGCGCGCCGGGGAAGAGCGACTCCAGCCTGTCGCGGACCTCGCCTCCCTGGTGTCCCACCACCACCGCCACGGGATCGCAGCCCATCGCGAGGGCCTGGCGGATCGGATACCACGCCAGCGGGCGGCCGTTGGCCTCGTGGAGCACCTTCGAGAGGGTGCTCTTCATGCGGGTGCCCTTGCCTGCGGCGAGGACGATTGCGGAGCGTGGCTTTCTTTCCATGTCGGGTCAGTACGATAGGATTCCGTCTCCTGCTCGGTCAACGAAGGTGGAAGCGTCCGACGATTCTCTGGTAGACGAAAGAGCGAGGGATCAGCCGTGGAGACGAAGATGGGGCCTGGGGAAGCCATACGCGTCGCAGTCGTCGAGGACGATCCCCACCAGCTCGCGCTCGTCTGCCGGACGCTCGCAGCTCACTCGGACATCAACGTGGTGGGCGCCTACCCCGACGCGAACCGGGCGCTGGCCGCGATCGCCGACTCCGACCCGGCGGTGAAGATCTGCGACGTCGCGGTGATCGATCTGGGCCTGCCGGACATGCCGGGCGCGGAGCTCGCCAGGCGCCTCGCCGCCCTCGATCGCCCTCCGGAGATCGTCGTCCTCACCGCCCACGGCGAGCGGATCAAGGCGCTCGAGGCGCTGCGCGCCGGCGCGTGCGGCTACCTCCTGAAGGGGACGCCGTCGGAGGTCCCAGGCGCGGTGCGCATCGCCGCCGCCGGCGGCTCGATCATCGCGCCCGCGATCGCCCGCTATCTGCTCGACGAGGTCCGGGTGGCGCGGCGCCCCGGGGACACCGCTGGCGCGTCGCTCGAGGAGGCCGGGCGCAGCGCGCCCAACGGGAACGGCGAGCCCGACGGCCGCACGCCCCTCACCCGCCGGGAGCGGGAGGTGCTGGGCCTCCTCGCCAAGGGCATCACCTACGAAGAGGCCGCCCGGATGCTGGGGATCAGCCTCGGCACCATCCAGAGCCACGTGAAGAGCCTCTACCGCAAGCTCGAGGTCACCTCGAAGGCGGAGGCCGCCGCCGAGGCGGTGCGCCGCGGGCTGGCCTGGTCCTGATCGAGACGCCGTCGCGCCGATCGCCGGCGCCTCGACGGCCCTTCGTGTTCCCGATGGACCGATCGCTGCGTCGGATCCGTCCGGGAGGCGGATGGGATCCGTTCGCGCTGCCGGTTGCCCTCCGTCCTCCGCTGCCATAAGCGAGGAGCATGCGCGCCCTCGTCTTCCTGCTCTGCCTCTTCAGCCTTCCCGCCCTGGCCCTCCCCGCCGCCGGCAACGGCGGCATGGTCGCCACCGGCCACGACGCCGCCAGCCAGGCGGGGGTGGAGATGCTCCGGGCCGGCGGCAACGCCGTCGACGCCGCCGTGGCGTCGGCCTTCGCCCTCGCGGTCGTGGAGCCGGAGTCGTCGGGGATCGGCGGCGGCGGCTTCGCGCTCGTGCGCATGCAGGGCGAGCTCCTCTTCCTCGACTTCCGCGAGGTCGCGCCGGCGAAGGCGAGCCGCGACATGTACCTGAAGGACGGCGTGCCCCAGCCCGAGCTGTCGCGGGACGGCGCGCTGTCCGTGGCGGTGCCGGGCGCTGTGGCGGGTTACCTCGAGCTGCACCGCCGCTTCGGAAAGCTGCCCCGGGCGAAGGTGCTCGCCCCCGCCATCCGCCTCGCCGAGAACGGCTTCCTCGTCGACGAGAAGTTCCGCGGCGCTGCGCGCTTCCGGCTCGAGGTGCTGCGCGCCGATCCGGAGGCGGCTCGGGTCTTCCTGGTGAAGGGCGACGTCCCTCCGCTGGGTCACAGGCTCGTCCAGAAGGACCTCGCCGGCACCCTGCGGGCGATCTCCACGGGAGGTGCAGACGCCTTCTACAAGGGAGCGATCGCGCGGAAGCTCGCGGCGGACATGCGCGAGCGGGGCGGGATCCTCTCCGCAGAGGATCTCGCCGCCTATCGGACCCGCACCCGCGACCCGCTGATCGGCTCCTACCGCGGCCTCGCCGTCGCCACGGCGCCGCCGCCTTCCGCCGGCGGCGAGGTGCTCCTCATGGCGCTCAACGTGATGGAGACGCTGCCTCGGGAGACGCCGTGGCGCGATCCCCAGGCGGTGCACCTCTATGTCGAGACGCTGAAGCGCGCCTTCGCCGACCGCGCCCTCATCGGCGATCCCGCCTTCATAGACGTGCCCCTCGGGCCGCTCGTCGCCAAGGATCGCGCTGCCCGGGTGCGGGCCGCCATCGGCTGGGAGGCCACGCCGTCCGCCAAGGTCCCTCCCGGGGAAGGGACGCCCCTCGCGCCCACCGACGCGCAGCCGGCGCAGGACGGCCCCGACACCACGCACCTCTCCACCATCGACGCCGAGGGCAACGCCGTCTCTCTCACGACCACCGTCAACTACGCCTTCGGCGCGGGTATCGTCGCCAAGGGGACGGGCGTGCTCTGGAACGACGAGATGGACGACTTCGCCATCGCCCCCGGCGTCCCCAACGTCTACGGCGTCGCCGGCTCCGAGGCCAACGCCGTCGCGCCCGGGAAGGTCCCGCTCTCCTCCATGACACCCACGCTCGTCTTCGCCGGGCCGGGCACCGACGCGCCCGTGCGGATGGTGGTCGGCTCGCCGGGCGGCCCGCGGATCCCCACCACCGTCCTCCAGGCGATCCTCGCCCACGTCGATCATGGCGCCAACGCGCAGCAGGCCGTCACCCTGGGCCGCGTCCACCACCAGCACCTCCCCGACGTCGTCTTCTACGAGCCCTTCGCCCTCGACGCCGCCACCCTCGGCCTGCTGCGCCTGCGCGGCCACCGCCTCGTCGAGAACGCGCCGTGGAGCAACGCGACGATCATCACGATCGATCCCGAGACGGGCGTGCGCACCGGCGCCGCCGACCCCCGCGGCACAGGCGCGGCGCTCGCGCAGTAGCCGAGCGAACGTCCGCGCGCCGAAAAACCTCGAGCGCCCTCCTTGGGAACGGTTCGGCCGGACAGCGGATGCTACGTTGGCCTCCGTGGAGCCACCACCGCCCATCTTCGACGCCCAGATCCACCTTGGGGGCCTGAGCGATCAGGATCTGAGGGACCTCGCCTTCTTCGGAGTGGAGGCCGCCCTCGCGATCGCGGGCGACGACGCACCGGCAGGCGACGGGCGGGAGCTCTTCGAGCACTTCGAGGAGCTGGTGACGGCGGGGCCGCCGCGGCTGCGGCAGGCGGGGATCGCGCCCTTCCTCGCGCTGGGCGTGCACCCGCGGCGCATCCCGACGAGCGGCTTCCAGGAGCTGCTGGCGAGGTTGCCCGAGCTCTTCGACAAGGGGCGGGTGGTGGCGATCGGCGCCATCGGCCTGCAGGAGGGTGGCGCCCGCGAAGAGCGCGCGTTCCTCGCGCAGCTCGAGCTGGCGGCCGGCATCGAGCTGCCGGTGATCGTCCACACGCCGGAGCGCGACAAGCCGCGCGTGGTGCGCAGGACGCTGTCGCTCCTCATGGAGGCCGAGGCGCCGCCGGAGCGGGTGCTGGTCGGCGGCGTGGACGAGACCACCTTGCGCCTCGTGCGATCGTGCGGCTACACGGCCGGGCTGATGGTGCATCCGTCGCGCATCCCCGCCGAGGACGCCGCGCGGATCGTCCGCCAGCACGGGGCGGCGGGGCTGGTGCTGGCGTCGGACGCCGGCGCGGGCCCCGGGGACATCCTCGCCGTGCCGCGCACGCTCCACCTGCTGGAGGTCGCCGGGATCTCGCCCAAGATCATCCGGCGGGTGGCGCGCGACAACGCCATCGCGTTCTTCGGGATCGATCGGGACGCGATCGAGCGGCGCGGATGATCAGCGGCGCGTCAGCACCGCGATCATCCGCCAGCTCTCGGCGTCGAACGGCGCGTCCGCCTCGAAGTCGCCGTGCACCTCCGCCAGATCGAAGGAGCCCTCGATCCGCAGCGCGGCCTGCAGCTCGCCGAAGGTCCAGTCACGCATGAGGCAGCGCTCGACGATCGTCTCCTCCCGCTCGCCGTCGGTGGCGCGGATCTCCACCTTCGCGTCGAAGATCTGCCGCACGGGATCGTATGGGTCGGTGGGCGATCCCCACGACGTCTCCACCTGCAGCCCGTAGCGATCCACGCGCCACGGCTTCGACACGCCGGTGGGGCGCGCGCCACGGCCCACGAAGTCCCGGGGGTGCTGGATCTCGATGACGTACACGCCGCGCGGCTCGAGGTGCATGGCGACCGAGCGCAGGTGCGAGACCAGATCGTCCAGCGTGTGCAGGTGGGCGATCGAGTTGATCATCAGCATCGCCAGGTCGAAGCGGCGATCGACCCGGAAGTCGATCATGTTCCCGCATATCACCTCGACCGGAGCGCCGACGAGGGCCGCCTTCTGGGCCGCGTAGTCGCACATGGCCTGCGACAGATCGAGCGCCGAAGCCTCGGCGCCGCGCCGCCGCCACTCGATCGCGTGATCGGCGGGGCCGCTCGCCAGCTCGAGCACGGCACGCGGCGCGGGTTGGCCGCTCACCCGCGCGTACCAGGCGGCGAGGGCGTCCACCTCCGCGCGAAAGTCGCGGTAGCTGAAGGCGATGTCGTAGAGGAGGGGCTTGTCGTAGACGCCGCTCGCGTCGGGAGCCTGGGTCGTCATGGGGTGCTCGAGTGGTGCCCGATCCGCCGGGAAGGCGAAAGGGGCCGCGGAGCATAGCGGAGGTGCAGGCCGAGGCGCATCATCCGGGCGCAAGGCGGTGTCACGACGAGCGGGCGGTCGGAAGCCGACCGCGCCCTACCGGCGCCAGTCTCCGCTCTTGCCCCCGCTCTTCGACTCGAGGCGCACGGCGTCGACCTCGATCCCCGCCTCCACCGACTTGCACATGTCGTAGACGGTGAGACACGCGGCCGACACGGCCGTGAGGGCCTCCATCTCCACGCCGGTCCGATCGACCGTCTCCGCCCGCACCTGCACCCGCACCACGCCCGCGTCCCGGTCGATCCACAGCTCGGGCTCGACCTTGGTGAGCGCGATCGGGTGGCAGAGGGGCACGAGATCGGGCGTGCGCTTGGCGCCGAGGATCGCGGCGAGCCGCGCCGTGGCGAGGACGTCACCCTTCTCGATCCGGCCCTCGTCGACGAGGCGCAGGGTCTCGGGCGACATCCGCACCAGGCCGGATGCGACGGCGACGCGGCGGGTGGGCGCCTTGTCGCCGACGTCGATCATCTTCATGCGCCTTCGGGGCCCCGCTCGAGGAAGCGCTCCGCGTCGAGCGCCGCCATGCAGCCCGTGCCTGCGGCGGTCACCGCCTGGCGGTACACCGCGTCGGCCGCGTCGCCGCAGGCGAAGACCCCGGGCACGTTCGTCTTCGTCGTCCCCGGCTTCACCTTGATGTAACCGACCTCGTCCATCTCGAGCTGGCCCTTCGCCACGTGGGTGTTGGGCTCGTGGCCGATGGCGACGAAGAAGCCGGTGCACGGGAGCACCGCCTCCTCTCCGGAGAGCAGGTTCTTCACCTTGACGCCGGAGACGCCGGCCTCGTTGCTCAGCACCTCGGTCACGGCGCTGTTCCAGATGAAGGAGATCTTCGGGTTCCCCTTGGCCTTCTCCTGCATGATCTTCGACGCGCGGAGAGAGTCCCTGCGGTGAACGACCGTCACACGCGACGCGAACTTGGTGAGGAACGTCGCCTCCTCCATCGCCGTGTCGCCGCCGCCCACCACCACGATCTCCTGCTCCTTGAAGAAGAAGCCGTCGCAGGTGGCGCAGGCCGACACCCCCCTGCCCCAGAGCTCCTTCTCCCCGGGGATGCCGAGCCACTTGGCGGACGCGCCCGTGGCGAGGATCACGGTGTCGGCGGTCCAGCACTCGCGTCCTTCGTCCACCGTGACGAGGAAGGGGCGCCGGCTCATGTCGATGCTGGTGACGAGGCCCTCCACCATCCTGGTGCCGAAGCGCTCGGCCTGCTCCCGGAAGTGGTCCATCATCACCGGGCCCTGGATGCCCTTGGGGAAGCCCGGATAGTTGTCGACCTCGCTGGTGATGGTGAGCTGGCCGCCGGGCTGGGGCCCGGAGATGAGAACCGGCGAGAGATCCGCCCGGGACGCGTAGATGGCCGCGGTATATCCCGCTGGTCCCGAGCCTACGATCACCACCTTCGCGTGCTTGTCCGACATCCCTGGTGTCTCCTCGTTCGTTGGGTGCGCAACCGTACCAACCCCTGACTCGCGGCGCGTGGGGAAATCGCGCCGCTCGCGAAGACCCGCCCGACGCCGTCGGGGTTCCCACTGAAGATGCGTCGCGCCGGGCCGGGTTTCGGCCCGGGGTCCGGCCACGCGGCCCGCCGGCCTCGAAGCGCCATCGGACAAATGACCGATCTCCTTGGGGTTTGCTCCGGCCGGCCCGGGGGCATCGCCGCTGCACCACCTCGCCTCGTCCACGCGAAACGAGGAGCGGCAGATGGTTCGGCAGGCCCACGCCCTGGCAGCAGTCTCCAAGACGAACGGCATTCCCCTGGATGCCCGGCCCCGCGAACGGCTCCTCGCCGCCGGCGTGGTCGGCATGGGCGAGATCGAGCTGCTCGCGGTCGTCCTCGGCACCGCCGGCCCCAAGCCCGCCGCCAGGGCCGCCGAGGCGCTCCTCGCCCGGCATGGCTCCCTTCCGGAGCTCGCCCGCGTCTCCACCCAGGAGCTCTCGCGCCAGGTCGGTCCGGCCCGCGCCGCGCGCCTCTCCGCCGCCCTCGAGCTGGGGCGCCGATCCCAGGGCCCTCGCAACCGGAGCCTCCGACTCTCCACGCCTTCGGAGGTCTACGAGTACGCCCGCCCCCGCCTCGCCCACCTCACCCGCGAGGTCTTCCACGTCCTGCTCCTCGACACCCGGCACCGGCTCGTCGCGGATCGCCGCGTCGCCGAGGGTGGCCTCGCCTCTTGCGCCATCGCCCCCCGCGACGTCTTCGAGGCGCCGATCCGCGAGGCGGCGCCGGCGCTGATCTTCCTGCACAACCACCCGAGCGGCGATCCGACGCCGTCCCGGGACGACGTGGAGCTCACCCGCAGGCTGGGAGACGCGGCGCGCCTCCTCGGGATCTCCCTCCTCGATCACGTCGTCGTCGCCGACGGGGGCTACGCCAGCCTCGCCGAGCTGGGGAAGCTGTGAGCGCCCTCCGGAACGTGGCGGCGCTCGCCGCGGGATCGAAGGAGCTCGTCGCGGCCTGCGCGATCGCCGCGTGCCTGCTGGCCGCCGCGATCCTCCCCCTCACCCAGAAAGGCGGCTGCAGCGGCGAGCTCGATCGCCGGGCCGCCGCGGTCATCGTGCGGATCCTCGACGACGGCGGCTCCGTCCTCGCCGTACGCGAGAAGCTGCGCGCCGAGGCCCTCGAGGGATCGCCCGCGGGACGTTGGGACGCGCCCTGGGATCTCGCCGGCGCCCGCGCCTCTTCTTGCGATCCCGCCCCCGCGGCGTCGGCCCTCGCGCTGGCGTGGTAGAAGGACCGCAAAGATGGAGCCGACCTCGTCCGACATCGCCGCCGCCCTCGAGCGGCACTTCGGCTTCTCCGCGTTCCGGCCGGGGCAGGAGCCGGTGGTCGCCTCGGTCCTCGAAGGCACCTCCACCGTCGCGGTGATGCCGACCGGCGCGGGCAAGAGCCTCTGCTACCAGCTCCCCGCGATGCTGCTGCCGGGCACGGCGCTGGTGGTGAGCCCCCTCGTCGCGCTGATGAAGGATCAGGTGGACTCCCTGCAGGCCCGCGGGATCGCGGCCACCTTCATCAACTCCTCGATCGACGACGGCGAGAAGGCGCGGCGCATCGACGCAATGAGGCGCGGCGAGTACAAACTCGTCTACGTGGCGCCGGAGAGGTTCCGCTCGTCGGCGTTCCTCGACGCCCTCGCCGAGGTGCCGCTGTCGCTGTACGCGGTGGACGAGGCCCACTGCATCTCCCAGTGGGGACACGACTTCCGGCCCGACTACACGCGCCTCGGGCAGGTGCGATGGATCCTGCGGCCGCCCCGCACCCTCGCCCTCACCGCCACCGCCACCCCCGAGGTCCGCGACGACATCGTGCGGGTCTTGCGCCTGAAGGATCCCAAGGTGTCCGTGGCCGGCTTCGATCGGCCCAACCTCTTCTTCGAGGTGGTGAAGGTCGCCAACGAGCACGAGAAGCTCTCGCGGATCGTGCAGGCCGCCGGCACGGGTGGCGGCGTCGTCTATTGCGCCACCCGTCGAGACGTCGAGAAGGTGGCGGCGATGCTGGACGATCGCGGCATCCGCAGCCTCGCCTACCACGCGGGCATGGACGACGACGATCGCCGCCGCGTGCAGGACGCCTTCATGGAGCGCGACGACGCGGTGGTCTGCGCCACGAACGCGTTCGGCATGGGGGTGGACAAGCCCACCATCCGCTTCGTCGCCCACTTCGCGATCCCCAAGGCGATCGAGGCCTACTACCAGGAGGCGGGGCGCGCCGGCCGCGATGGGGAGGCGGCGCGGGCGTTCCTGCTCTTCAACCACGCCGACGTCTATCTGCAGGAGCGGCTGATCGAGGCGAACCACCCTTCGCCAGCGCTCCTCGCGGACGTGTGGAAGAAGCTCGTCGCCCTGGGGAGCGGCGAGGCCTCGGAGCGCCAGCTCGCCTCCGCCGCCTCGGCGAGCCCGCTCCAGGTGGGCGCGGCGCTCAAGGCGCTGGAGCGGGCGGGGCACGTCCATCGCACCCCACGCGGCTTCACCCTCGCCGAGGGCGCGGCGACGGGGGAGCTGCGGGTCGACGTGGAGACCATCGCCACCAGGCGCGAGCGGGAGCTCGCGATGCTGCGGCGCATGGCCGGCTACGCGTATCACACGGCGTGCAGGCGAAAGTACCTGCTCGGCTACTTCGGCGACGAGCCGGAGGGGTGCAGCGGCTGCGACGTCTGCTCCGGTCCTACCGCCGCGCCGTCGGTGGAGGCGCCTGCCGGCCGACGCTCCCGGCGCAGCAGCCGCGGCGGCCGCGACGAGGCGCGGGCAGGGAATGGCGACGTCGAGGAAGGTCCCTACGACCGGGCGACCTTCGCGGCGCTCAAGGAGCTGCGCCTCTCCCTCGCGAAGGCCGACGCCGTCCCGGCGTTCGTGGTGTTCAACGACCGATCGCTGCGCGCCTTCGCCCGCCAGCTCCCCGAGACCCGGGAGGACTTCCTCGCCGTCCCCGGGGCGGGTCCCGCCAAGTGGGATCGCTACGGGCCGCAGATCCTCGCTGCGATCGCGCAGGCGCGCGCCGCCCCCCGGGTCGCCGAAGGATCGTGAGGCACGACGCCGGGCCGAGCCCCGGCGGACCCGCGACCTCCACCAGACGCAAGGGGCCCGCGCGATCGACTACGAGCAGCGAGCCGACGTCAGCGATGCTTGAGGGACGCCACCGCGCCGACGAAGGACCAGGTGAGGCCCAGCATCATCGCGACGAGGAGGATCGACACGACGCCCACCAGGGGGATCGCGGCGCCGACCATCCAGCCCGGGAGCCTGCCCTCGGCCAGCGCGGCGGTGAGGTGGGAGTCTAGTCCGGAGGCGGAGAGGAGCCACCTGGGCAGAGCGGAGAGCAGGCCGGCCATCCTCTCGTAGACGACGGGAGGAAGATGGCGGTGGATCGCCTCGAGGCCCAGCCCGAACGCTCCGTAGAGGAGCCCCAGCCGGAACCCCAGCTTGAGGAACGAACCCAGCCCCTGTCCTTCCTCTCTCGTGCCCAAACTGCCTCCGCGAAGGGGCCACGATCGACCGACCCCTTCTACGCTGTCAACCGCGATGCAACGGCGCGCCTGCCGAATCGGGGAGCCGCATCCTCGGAAGCAGCCGGATCAGCGCAGGCGGGCGAGGAGCCGCTTGGCCTCCGTCGCTCCCTGTCCGCGGGGCGCGAGGCTCAGTGAACGCCGCAGCGCCGCGGCCGCTTCCTCGGTCGAGCCGCGGGCGATGAGGACCCTGCCCAGGACCAGGTGCGCCGCCGCGTTCTTCGGGAAGGCGCGGACGATGGCCCGGACCCGCTCCTCCGCGCGATCCGCCTCGCCCGCCTTCACCCAGAGGTTCGCGAGGCGCCCCAGTGCGTCCACGTCCCCGGGCGCCTGATCGACGACCGCCGCCCAGTGCCGGGCGGCCTCCGCCGCGTCGCCTCGTCCCTCGAGGACGCCGGCCAGCGCGCGGCGGCCCTCCACGTGCAGCGGCGCGAGCCGGACCGCCTCCCGCAGGTGCCCGAGCGCTTCGTCGCTCCGCCCCGAGTCCGCCAGCAGGCGGCCCAGCGCGCACCGTGCCTCGTACGCACGGGGCTCGGCGTCGATCGCTTCCCGGAGCACGCGCTCGGCGTCTGCGTGGTTCCCCTCGCGGCGGAGCAGCTCGGCGTACGCCCACCGCCCCGCCGTCCGCGCCCGGGAGCCGGTGCCGAGGCGGGAGAGGTTCTTGCGGGCCTTGTCGGCCTTGCCGGTCGCGAGGTCGACGAGGGCGAGGTAGATCACCGCGTCGGCGGGCAGCTTTCCCGAGAGCACGGTGGCGTGGAGCGAGTTGCGCGCGCGGGCGTACTCCCCCAGGCGATACCGCGCGATCCCTATCTGCAGCAGCAGCCCGCGGTCGGTGGGGCGCGCGGCGAGCCTCGACGCCTCCCGAAACCGCTCGGCGGCGACGAGGAGCCTCGCGTGGGCCTCGCGCAGGGACGGATCGGGCGACGCGGCGAGGTCGAGGGGCGCGAGCCGCTCGAGGGCCACGTCGGCCGCGCCGATGTGGGCGAAGGTCTGGGCGAGCGCCACGACACCCGCCGGATCCTCGCCGGGCGACGCGCCCTCCAGCTCTGCGAGGCCGTCCTCCCTGGTTCCGAGGGCGGCGCGAAGCCGCGCCCGAACCAGCGCGAGTCGCAGGCGGTCGGCGACGGGGACCTGCTCGGCGGAATGCAGCTTGCCTAGGTCGGCGAGGGCCTGCTCGAGCGCCCGCGGCTCGCGCGCCGTGGCGAGGGTCGACTCTGCCGCGCCGACGAGAGCGCCGGGGTGGTCCTCGGCGACGGTGAGCGCGAGGCCGTAATACCGGAGCGCCTCCCCGTGCTCCCCGCGTCCGCGGTAGTAGTCGCCCACCCGCACGAGGGTGGGGACGTGTCCGGGGCTCGCCCGGATCGCGGCGTTGAAGCGCTCGATCGCCTGGGCCGGCTGGCCCTTCGCGAGGAGCACGGCGCCGGAGAGGCTGAGCAGCGTCGCGCCCGCGTCCTCGGGCGGATCCGCCAGGACCTCCGCCTCGACCGCCGCCCGCACCGCCTCCGATCCGTCCTTTCGGGCGAGGAGCCAGCGAGCGACGAGGAGCGCGTCGCGATCGCCGTCGATCGCGGGGCCATAGACGAGCTTCTCCGCGATCCAGGGATCGCCCTCGCCGTAGACTTCGGCGAGGGTGGCGAGCGCCTGGGCCTTCAGGCTCGAGGCGACCGGATGCCCGGGCGCCCGGTCGAGGACCTCGCGGAGGGCTTCGAGGCTCGCGCGGTACGCGGCGAGGGTGTCCCGCGACAGCCCGTTGCGGGCAGCAGCCAGATAGCGCTCGATGTCCGCCTCGCGGGAGGCGGCGCGCTCCCACCGCCAGGCCGTGAAGCCCGCCAGACCGGCGACGAGCACCACGGACGCGAGCGCGAGCGGGACGAAGTGGCGGCGGACGAAGCCCCTGGGGCGGGCCGCGCCTTGGGCGAGCTTCTCGCGGAGCTGCTTCTCGTATTCGGCGGCGGCGCTGGCGGCCGCGCGGACGGCGGCGTCGTCCGGCGGGAGATCCTGCCGGGGCGGCGGCCGAGGCGGCGCCGCGGGGAGATCGCCCAGGAGGTCGGCGGTCCGCTCCGGTTCCGGCGGAAAGGCTGGCGGCCTGCGAGCGCCGAAGGGATCGGAGGGCCGCGCGGGCCCGGGCGGCAGCGAGGGCGGCCGGAGAGCGCCGGCGGGATCGGCGGCGTGCGAGGGCTCGGGCGGGAGCGCGGGCAGGGGCGGAGGCCCGCCCGGCTCGTGGGCCGAGGCTGGCGAAGGCTCGCCTCCCTGCCGATCGGCGCCGCGGGGCGGAAGCGGCGGAGGGGAGGCGGTCGCTGCCTCCTCGTTCCCCGGACCTCCTCCTCCTGCGCGCTTGCCTTCCGACATGGCTCTCCCGCGGACGTGAAACCTCGCAGCCTGACCGGACCGGACCAAAAGTCCAGCAAATGAGCGGGTCGGCGCAAGGCGCCGAACGTGGGATGGGCGCGCACACCCGCGCGCTCCAAGCGAACGTGAGTCGCTCCCTGAGAGCGTCGGATCCCGGGCCGCCACGGCGAGCGGTTCGCGCGAAGGGCCGGGCCTTGCTACCATGTGGCGGTGAACGTCCGGTCCGTCCTCGCAGCGATCCTCGTGTCGGCACTGGGCGGCGCCTGCGCTTCCACCGGAAGCCGCGCCGCCGAGCAGCTCCACCTCTCGACGCTCGAGCTCCACGACTCGCTGCAGTTCGGCGACTACCGGGTCATCGCCCAGCGGATCTCGCCCGAGCTACGCACGGACTTCCTCGCTCGGTCCTACGGCGTCGAGAAGACACTGTCCGTGCTGGAGTCTACGACCATCTCCGTCGAGATGGATCCGGACGAGGTCCACGCGAGATCGCTCACCCGGCTCTCCTGGTACGAGCTCCCCTCCACGATCGTGAAGACGGACAACGTCTTCGTGCACTGGAAGCGGGAAGGGAAAGGCTGGCTGATCGAGCGGATCGTCGGCGGGCCGCTGCCGGTCCCCGCCGACTAAGAGTTCGTGAATATATTCACGAACTCTGCGAGCCGAAGGCGAGCGGACGCAAGGAAGAGCCGCGCGTGACTCTCTCGCCTCCGCCTCGCGCGGAGCGATCGAGTCACTGCTCTGAGACTACGCCGCCGGAGGGCGCGTGAGCGCCGACCGGCAGTCGATTCCGCGCCCAGCAATCAGAACGGGATGTCGTCGTTGGGGCCGCCGTAGTCGGGGCCGCCGCCGAAGTCGTCGCCGGACGAGCCGCCACCACCACCGCCGTAGCCACCACCACCACCGCCACCGCCGCCGCCCCCGTAGCCGCCTCCGCCGCCGCCTCTCCCGCCGCCGCCGAAGCCGCCACCACCGCCTCCGCCTCC
>Ga0180215_1001273_pt1 | contig 28185 bp, 23 predicted proteins | sample eDN3rd37CBELigBY_FD_128871 | JGI IMG/M metagenome (GOLD analysis project Ga0180215, IMG submission 128871) | Enriched backyard soil microbial communities from Emeryville, California, USA - eDNA 3rd pass 37_C BE-Lig BY (version 2) (version 2) | ecosystem: Environmental > Terrestrial > Soil >...
CAGTAGGTGCCGACGCGTCGGCCGTTGGGCCCCTCCACGGTCACGGCGAAGCGCAGCTTCTCAGCCCGCGTCTTCGACGTACCCGTGCGCTCGACCGCGACGATGCGATCGTCAGGGCCGATGTCGTCGAGCGCCGCGTGGAGCCACGCGGGGTCGAGGAGCTCGTCGTACGTCGTCGGAACGGTCATCGCCGGGAGTGCCCCCATGGCGCGGACTCTACGGGACGGTGATGGCGCCGGTCACATGCGCCTGGTCACGTGCGCCGGCAGGGCGCCCTCACCGCGGACCGGTCGGCGTCACCAGGCCCTCGATCGTCCCGTGGATCACCGTGGCGCTGCCGTCGTCGAGCACGCGGCGGGCCACCAGGTACTCGCTGCCCATCCAGCCCTGGCGCAGGTACCGCCCGAACCGCAGCCGCGTCCCCGGCGCGCCGCTGGCGGCGGGCAGCATCTTGATCCGCTCGAGGGCCTCCTTGACGCCTCGCCCGGTGAGCGGCCGGGCGTCGCTGAGCGCCGTCATGATCACCCGCGCCATGTCGTAGTGGTAGAGGGTGAGGAAGGAGGCGGGCCGGCGCCCGTGCCGGGCCTCGTACCGGTCGAGGAACTGCTGCCCGACGGTGTTGCGCTCGTCGTAGGAGTCGAGGCCGATCCACCCCGCGAGCAGCCGGCGGGCCTGCGGGTCGTGCGACGCGAACTCGAACGCCGTCGTCGTGTAGCGCCGCGGTGCCCAGCCGAGCTCCTGCAGCGCCTCGTTGATGCCGAACAGCCCCAGCCCGAACCCGACATGCATGATGGCGTCGGGCTTCTCCCTGGCGAGCTCCTCCATGGCCGCGCGCTTGCCGGCCTCGACCTGCGGGATGGCCACCTCGCCCGTCACCCGCAGCCCGTACTCGCGGCAGGCGGCCCGCATCGAGCGGACGTACTCGTCGCCGATCAGCGACGCCTCCTGCACGATGCCGACCGTGCGACACCCGTCGTAGGTGGCCACCGCCGCCATGATGCGGGGTTCCTCGGGCATGGAGCCGTTGTTGAGGGCGAACACCCACTCACCGAGCATCGTCTCGGTGCCGGCCATCGAGATGATCGGCACCTCGGCGAGGTCCTCCACGTAGGGCCGCAGCGGCTCGCCGTTCTCGGACACCAGCGGGCCGAACACCACCAGGCACCCTCCCTCGACCAGCTCGTGGAACGCGTCGCGCACCGCGCGGAACGATCCCTTCGGCAGACCGAGCGCGGTGCGCACCACGAAGTCCACGGGACGCTCCAACCGCCCCTCGGCGGCGAACTCGTCGGCGACGAGCTGGAACACCGGCAGCATGTCCTCCGAGTACGGGTGCTCCGCGTCGCGGAACGTGTCGATCAGGATGCCGACCCGTGCCGGCGCGACGTCGCTCATGTCCTCCCCCACTGCTTCGACGCGCCGCCCTCCCTCGGCGACGCGGCCGCCATCCTGGCACGACCGGTCCGCCCTGATCGGGGGTCAGACCCGGGCGCGCTCCACGTGGTGGCGGCCGATGGGCAGCATCAGCGGCTTGCCGGACACGGGATCGGTGATCACGTGGCTGTCGAGGCCGAACACCGCCCGCACGGTCTCCGTGGTCAGCACGTCCTCGGGCGGGCCCGCAGCGTGCAGGCGCCCCGCCACCATGGCGAGCAGGTGGTCGGCGTAACGGGCGGCCACGTTCAGGTCGTGGAGCACCATCACGATGGTCGTGCCGCGCGACCGGTTGAGGTCGGTGAGCAGGTCGAGCACCTCTATCTGGTGGCTCACGTCGAGGAAGGTGGTGGGCTCGTCGAGCAGGAGCACGTCGGTCTCCTGGGCGAGCGCCATCGCGATCCACACCCGCTGGCGTTGACCGCCGGACAGCTCGTCGACGGGCCGGTCGACGAGCTCCGTGGTCTGGGTGGCTTCGAGCGCGGCAGCGACGGCGAGGTCGTCGGCGTGGCTCCACCGGGAGAAGACCGACTGGTGCGGGTGACGGCCACGACCCACGAGGTCGCCGACGGTGATGCCCTCGGGGGCGATCGGCGACTGGGGGAGGAGGCCGAGCTGGCGGGCGAGCTCCTTGGCCCGCAGCCGGTGGATCTCCTGGCCGTCCAGCAGCACCCGACCCCGCCGCGGCGGGAGGAGGCGGGTGAGGGCGCGCAGCAGCGTCGACTTGCCGCAGGCGTTGGGACCGACGATGGCCGTCACCTGGCCCGGCGGGACGAGCAGGCTGAGCGAGTGGATGACGGTGCGGTCCCGGTAGCCGAGCTCGAGCTGGTCGACCTCCAGCCGACGGGTGGCGGTCACCACGAACCTCCGGCACGGTTGCTGCGGACGATCAGGTAGAGGAGGTACGGCGCGCCGAGCACGCCGGTGACGACGCCGACGGGGTAGCGCATCGAGAAGGCGTACTGGCCACACAGGTCGGCGACGAGGACGAGCAGCGCGCCGACGAGCCCCGCCGGGACGAGGAGCGACGCGCTGCCGCCGACGAGCCGGGCGGCGATGGGCCCGGACAGGAAGGCCACGAAGGCGATCGGACCGGCCGCCGCAGTGGCGAAGGCGATGAGGCCTACCGCGGCGACGACGACCGTCGCACGCGTGCGCTCGACCCGCACGCCCAGGGCACCGGCGGCGTCGTCACCGAGGCGCGTCATCGAGAGGTTCCGCGACTGGAGGAGCAGCGTCGGCACGAGCACCACCATCGCCAGCAGCACCGGCACCACGTCCTTCCACTGGCTGCCGTTGAGGCTGCCGCTGATCCAACGTGTGGCCTCGGCCCGGTCCCACTCGGTGGCTCGTGAGAGCACGTAGAAGGTGGCGCTGTGCAGCATCGCCGCCATGCCGATGCCGATCAGCACCAGCCGTGTGCCGGCCACGCCGTCCTTGTAGGCGAGCCCGTAGATGAGGAGGGCGACGCCGAGCGACGCGGCGATGGCCATGGCCGACACGGCCGTGCCGCTGAGCGACAGGATCACGATCGCGAAGGCCGCCGCCGCGCCTGCGCCCGAGGTGATGCCGATCACGTCCGGGCTGGCGAGCGGGTTGCGCAGCATCGTCTGGAAGGTGACGCCGCCGAGGCCGAAGCTGGCCCCGGTCGCGAGCGCGGTGACGGCGCGAGGCAGCCGCAGGCGACCGACGGTGAACGTGGCGCCGTCGACCCGCTCCCCCAGGATCACGCGGAGCACCTCGTCCGGCGAGTAGTAGGTGTGCCCGACGAGCAGCGACAGCACGAACACCCCCGCGACGAGCACGGCGAGGACCGTGACCACGACGCGCCGCCGGAGGTTGCGGCGAACCCGTCCCCGCGCCACGGCGGCGGCGGTGACCTCGAGGGTCGTCGACGGGGGCCGGGACGGGGGCAGGAGCGTCGCGGTCACAGCTCGCGCACCCGCTGGCGCCGAACGATGGAGATGAAGATGGGGGCGCCGACGAGCGCCGTCACGATGCCCACGTCGATCTCCTCCGGTTTGGCCACGAACCGCCCGATCGTGTCCGAGACGGTGACGAGCGCCGCGCCGGTCAAGGCCGACAGCGGGAGCACCCACCGGTAGTCGGGGCCGACCACGAGGCGGCAGGCGTGCGGCACCACCAGGCCGACGAACCCGATCGGCCCGCACACGGCCGTGCACGCACCGCACAGCACCACGCTGCCGGTCGCCGCCACGGCGCGGGTCAGGGCGACGTTCTCCCCGAGCCCGGCGGCCACCTCGTCGCCGAGCGCGATGGAGTTCAACCCGCGGGCCGACGCGAGGCAGAGGGCGAACCCCACGGCGAGGAACGGCGCGACCATGCCGAGCTTGTCGAACGTGGCCCCGCCGACGCCGCCGATCTGCCACGCCTGGACGGTGTCCGAGATGTTGTTGCGCGGCAGGACGATGGCGACGACGAACGACGTGCCCGCCGCCGACGTCGCCGCGCCGGCGAGGGCCAGCTTCAGCGGCGTGGCGCCGCTGCGCCCCAGCGACCCGACGGCGTACACGAACACGGCCGCGACGCCGGCGCCGGCGATGGCCACCCAGATGTACGTCGCCGGGTCGACCAGGCCGAAGTAGGCGATGCCGATCACGACCGCCAGCGAGGCCCCCATGTTGATGCCCAGCACCCCCGGGTCGGCGAGCGGGTTGCGGGTGACGCCCTGCATGGCCGCGCCCGAGACCCCGAGCGCTCCCCCTACGATCAGCGCCAGCAACGTGCGCGGGACGCGCTTGGTGACCGCGGCTTCCCCGAGGGTCTCGTCGGAGCCGCTCAGCGCGCCCCACACGTCGGACAGGCTGACGCCGCGCGAGCCGATCCACACCGAGCCCATCGCCGCGACCGCGAGGAGCCCGACGGCCGCCGCCAGCCAGAGCGTGCGGACGCGCGTCGGGCGCCGCCGCTCGGCGACGCCCGACGTGCCCGTTGCGGGCAGGGTGGCGGCGGTAGCCGTCACACCACCCTGCCGGCCGCGTCGGCCAGCATCCGCACGTAGTCGGCGAGCACGTAGGAGATCGCCAGCGGCGTGGGGTTGGCCGCGGTGGCCAGGGGCGTGCTGCCCTCGAAGAACACGACCGAGCCCCGCTGCAGCGCGGGGATCTTCGAGGCCAGCGGGTCCGCCTGCAGCGTCGCGAGGAGCGTCCCCTCCTCGTCGCCGTAGCCCACGATGAGGTCGACGTCGTCGAACACCTGGATCTGCTCGGTGCTCACCGACGCCGAGAAGCGCTCCGTGCCGGCGGACGCCTCCACCACCACGTCGGCGATCTTCAGGCCGAGGTCCTCGAAGAACTGCACGCGGGTGTCGTGGGCGGTGTAGAAGCCGATCTCGCTCAGGTCCGTCGGGTCGATGTGACCGGCGAACATCGTCTGCTTGCCCGCCAGCTCCGGGTACTTCGCCACCTCGGCCTCGATCTCCGCCTCGATCTCGGCGATGAGCTGCTCGCCCTCGGCGGCCATCCCCATGGCGGCGCTGTTGAGGCGGATCATGTCGCGCCACGCCGTCGCCCACGGCGCCGTCGGGTAGGCGACCGTCGGCGCGATCTCGCTCAGCGTCGCGTAGTCCTCCTCGGTGAGGCCCGAGTAGGCGGCCAGGATGACGTCGGGCCTCGTGTCGGCCACGGCCTCGAAGTCGATGCCGTCGTTCTCGTCGAACAGGACGGGGGTCTCGGCGCCGAGCGCCTCGAGCTTGTCGGACACCCACGGCAGCACGCCGTCCCCGTCGGGATCACCGAAGTTGGCCGCGGCCATGCCGACGGGCACGACACCGAGCGCCAAGGGGACCTCGTGGTTGGCCCACTGGACCGTGGCGACGCGCTCGGGCCGGGACTCGATGACCGTGGTGCCCAGCGCGTGCTCGATGGTGATCGGGTAGCTGGGCTCGTCGGCGGCGGCGCTCGACGTCGCGGGCGCGCTCGACGGCGGCGCGGCGGCGTCGTCGGAGGAGCTCGTGTCGGTGTCGTCGGAGCCGCACGCCCCCACGGCGAGGGCGAACGCAGCGGCCACCGAGGCGGCCGCGAACCTGCGGAGGAAGGGCATAGGGGTCCTTTCAGCGGGGGGACGGCCGGCCAGCACCGGGTCGGTAAGGTACCCTAACAATCCTCGCGCGGCCGTCGGCCCAGCCCCAAGGAGAACGCCTCAGTGGAAGCCGCTCAGCCGATCCACGACGTCGCCCAGCTGCGCGAGGTGTACCACCACCCCGCCCAGGCGGCCGTCGACAAGGTGATCGGGGAGATCGACCCCGGCGTGGCCGCCTTCCTGGCCGCCTCGCCGTTCTTCGTCATGTCGACGGCCTCCGCGACCGGCGCGGACGCCTCGCCACGCGGCGGCCCTCCCGGGTTCGTGCGCCCGCTCGGCCGGCAGCACCTGGCCTGGGGCGACCTCACGGGCAACAACCGGCTCGACTCGTTCTCGAACCTGCTGGAGCGCCCCGACGTCGGGCTGCTCTTCCTCGTGCCCGGCATCGTCGAGACGCTGCGGGTCAACGGCGAAGCCCGCTTGGTGCAGGACGACGAGGTCCTCGACGCCTGCAGCATCGACGGCCGCAGGCCGAAGACCGCCGTCGTGGTCGCGGTGCGGGAGTGCTACATGCACTGCGGCGCCGCGCTCCGCCGCAGCCGGCTGTGGGACACCTCCACCTGGCCGGCGCCGGAGCAGGCGCCGTCGCCCGGCGCCATCCTCAAGGCGCACCTGCGCACCGAGCAGACGCCCGACGAGATCGAAGCGGGCCTCCAGCACTACTACGACAACTACATCTGGTACCCCGGCGGCAAGGACGGCTGAAGGCCGGGCTGACCGACGTGGGCCGGCCTGGCTAGCGTCCCTGCCCGTCCTGCCCGCACCGAGCCCGGGGACCGCCACGATGACGACCACCAACGCTGCCAACGACGCGCCGCCGCTCGACACCACCGCCCTGGAGCGGTGGCTCGACGAGCACCTGCCCGAGCTCGGTGACGGTCCCGTCCAGCTCTCCAAGATCTCGGGCGGCAACACCAACCTCGTCATCCGGCTGCAGCGCAGCGGCGGGCCCGTCGTGGCCCGCATGCCACCGCTCGAAGGCTCGCCCGAGGGCGCCAAGACCATCCATCGCGAGGCCACCGTCCTCCAGGCCCTCAACGGCACGTCGGTGCCCCACCCCGTGTTCCGGGCCTACTGCCCCACGCCGGACGTGCTAGGCGTGCCCTTCTACGTCATGGATCTCGTGGACGGGTGGGCGGCCACGCTCACCGAGCAGAACGAGATCATCTTCAAGCCCGGGTTCGAGAGCGGGCCCGACCACCACTACCTCGGCTACGCCATGATCGACGGCCTCGCCGAGATGGCGCTGCTCGACTACAAGGCCGTGGGCCTGGAGTCGTACGGCAAGCCCGAGGGCTTCCTCGAGCGCCAGCCCGACCGCTGGATGGCGCAGGTCGAGTCGTACGCCACGCGCTACCCCAAGTACGACGCCGAACGGCTGATCCGCCAGGGGCTCCCCCGCATCGCCGACTGGCTCCGCGACAACGTGCCCGCCGGGAACCAGCCGGGGCTGATGCACGCCGACTACGCCGTCAGCAACGTGCTGTTCGCCAACCGACCGCCGGCGCGCCTCGTGGCCATCATCGACTGGGAGACCTCCACGATCGGCGATCCGCTGCTCGACATCGCCGGCTTCACGCGCAGCTTCCCCAGCAGCCGGGGACCGGGCCGCGTGGGCGGCGCCTTCCGCCTCCCGGGCTTCCCCACCCGCGAGGACGCGCTCGCCTACTACGCCGAGCGCACCGGCCGGTCGCTGGACACGCTCCCCTACTACGACGTCCTGTACGCGTTCCGCACCGCCTGCATGATCGAGTACAAGGTGGCGGAGTCGATGCAGGGCCTGTCGTCGCCGGCCAAGGGCCAGCGCTTCGCGGCGCTCATGGACCGCGCCGTGCAGGACGCCCTCGCGCTCATCGCCGCCTCCTGATGGCCTGACGGAACAGCGCCCTCCGGAGGTCGCCACGTCGTGCACCCGACGCCGTGAGTCTGTAACGCCAAACGGGTAAGCTTTTAGAAGCGACGAGCTCCCGGGGGGTCCCATGGACTGGGGCGGCTGGGCGGTGTTCGGGTTGGTGGCCACCACGCTCCTCACCGCGGTGCTGATCGCGGCCCAGCTCACCGGCCGCACCCGCCTCGACCTGCCGCTCCTCCTCGGCGCCATCGTCGTGGCCGATCCCGACCGCGCCCGCGTCGCTGGGTTCGTGGCCCACCTGGCCTTCGGCCAGCTGTTCGCCGCGTTCTACGCCGCCGGCTTCCACGTGCTCGACCGCAGCACCTGGTGGCTGGGGGCGGCCTTCGGCCTCGCCCACGCGCTGGTGGCGCTGACCGTCCTCGTACCGCTCCTGCCCGGCATCCACCCGCGCATGGCCAGCGAGCGGGCCGGCCCGACCTCCGTCGCGGTCCTCGAACCCCCCGGGCTCCTGGCTCTGCACTACGGCGGCGCCACCCCCGCCGTCACCGTCGTGGCCCACGTCGTCTACGGCGCCGTGCTCGGCGTCGCCCTGCAACCGTGAACGACCTCGCGCCCGTGCCGATCGGCGACTACGGGCTGATCGGCGACACCCGCACCGCGGCCCTCGTGGCGCCCTCCGGGTCGATCGACTGGCTGTGCCTGCCGCGCTTCGACGCGCCGCCGGTGTTCGGTCGCCTCGTCGGCGGCGACGACGCGGGCCACTTCGCGCTCGGTCCCGCGGAACCGGCGCGCGCCGTGGCGCGCGCCTACCGGGACGCGACCGCCACGTTGGAGACGACGTGGTCGCTCGACGGCGGCCGCCTCACGCTCACCGACGCGATGGTCGCCGAGGTGACCGGGCACCTCCTGCCGGGCACGGTGCTGGTCCGCCGGCTCCGGGCCGAGGGACGGCCCATCCGGGCCGTCCTGCACCTGGCGCCCCGCTTCGGGTACGGCAAGGCTCCCGCCGGTCGCGTCCGCCGGCAGGCCGGCTCGCTGGTCGCGGAGCGCCACGGGCTCGTCCTCGTCCTCACGACGGACGCCGACGTCGACCCGGCCCTCGACACCGACGTCGTCCTCACCGTCGAGCCGACCCGCCCTGTGACCGTGGTGCTGGCCGCCACCAGGCACGGCCCGGGCGTGCTCGTCCCGCCGACGGTGGCCGCCGCCGCGGTCGAGCGCGACGAGCGCGGGTGGGCCGAGTGGGCGGCCGCGCTCGAGCTCCCGTCGTTCCACCGCGCCGCCGTGGTGCGCAGCCTGCTCACGCTCCAGCTGCTGACGTACTCGCCGTCGGGCGCACCGGTCGCGGCGCCCACGACGTCGTTGCCCGAGGAGCTGGGCGGGACGCGCAACTGGGACTACCGCTACGCCTGGCCGCGGGACGCCTCGCTCGGGATCGCCGCCTTCCTGGCGGTGGGCAAGGTGCGCGAGGCGCGCTCGTTCCTGGCCTGGCTGCTCCACGCCGGCCGCCTGGCCCGCCCGCGGCTCCCCGCGCTCTTCACCCTCGACGGACGGCCGGGGCCGCGGGAGGTCACCCTGCAGGCATGGCCGGGCTACGCGGGCAGCCGGCCGGTGCGGGTCGGCAACGGCGCGTCGGACCAGCACCAGCTCGACGGCTACGGCTGGGTCCTCGACGCGGCCTGGTTGCTCACCCGCAGCGGGCAGCGGCTCGACGGCGAGACCTGGCGGATGATGCGGGGCTTCGCCGACCACGTGGCCCGTTGCTGGCCCCTCCCCGACGCCGGGATCTGGGAGCGGCGCGACGCACCCCGCCACCACGTGCACTCCAAGCTCATGGCCTGGCTGGCGCTCGACCGGGCCGCTCGCATCGCGGAAGCGCGCGGCTCGAAGGCCGCCCGGCGCGCCGCCGCCTGGCAGGCCGCCCGCGACGAGATCGGCGCCGACCTGCGCGCCCACGGCTTCGACGAGGAACAAGGCGCCTACACCGCGGCCTACGGCTCGCGGGACCTCGACGCTGCCGTGCTCCTGCTGCCGCTCGTCGGCGTCGAGCCGCCGGGCTCGCCGCGCCTCGCTGGCACGGTCGACGCGATCCGTCGGCGCCTGGGCGCCGGCGGGCCGCTGCTCTACCGCTACCTCGACGACGACGGGTTGCCCGGCGGCGAAGGCGCCTTCCTGCCCTGCTCCTTCTGGCTCGTCCAGGCGCTGGCCCTGCTGGGCCGGCGGGACGAGGCCTGCCAGCTCTTCACCGACCTGGTCGCGCTCGGCGGGCCGCTCGGCCTCTACGCCGAGGAGGTGGACCCCGCGACCGGCCGGCACCTCGGCAACTTCCCGCAGGCCCTCACCCACGCGGCCCTGCTGCAGGCGGCCCTGGCCCTGGACGAGCCCTGAGCGCCGGGCCCTCCCGTCAGCAGAGCTCCGCCCGGCGCGCTCCTGCGCCGACGTCGCCGCCCTGGGCCACGTGCCGCGCTAAGGGCGGCGGACGCAGCGGAAGCCGAGGTGCGCAGTCGCCGTGTCGATGTCCTGGGGCTGGCGGGCCGCCGGGCGGTAGCGGAGGCAGTAGTTCGGCGCGCACAGGTGCGAGCCGCCCTTGATGACCCGTCGCCCTGTGGCGGTGACCGCCGTGGGCCCTGGCGCGCAACAGGCGTGCGGCGCCTCGGCGGGGTGGGCCGCGAAGGTGTCGGCGGTCCACTCCCACACGTTGCCCACGACGTCGTGGAGCCCGTAGCCGTTGGGCGGGAACGAGCCGACCGGCGACGTGCCGATCCACCCGTCGAGGACCAGGTTCTCCCAGGGGAAGCGGCCCTGCCAGGTGTTGGCCATGGGACGGCCGCCGGGCGTCTCCTCGTCGCCCCACGGGTAGGTGGCCCCCTCGAGCCCTCCTCGAGCGGCCCGCTCCCATTCGGCCTCGGTGGGCAGGGCCTTGCCCGCCCAGCGGGCGTAGGCCTCGGCGTCGGCCACGGTGACGTGGGTGACCGGGTGGTCCTCGCGGCCCTCGACCGTGCTCCCGGGACCTTCGGGATGGCGCCAGCACGCGCCGGGCACCCAGCGCCACCAACGCCGGAGGTCGTCCAACGGCACGGGGCCGGGGGTCGGCGTGAACACCAGCGAACCGGGGACGAGCAGCTCGGGGTCCACCCCGGGCAGCTGTGCAGCGTCCGGCGGGCGCTCGGCGTCGGTGACGTACCCGGTCACGTCTACGAACCGGGCGAACTCCGCCACCGTCACCGGGTGCACGTCGATCCAGAAGCCGTCGACGTGCACCCGGCGCACCGGGTGCTCCTCGGGGTAGAAGGTCTCGTCGCCCATGCGGAAGGCGCCGCCCGGCACCCACGCCATCTCGGGCGACCTGCCGGCCGGGTCGCTCACTGGGCCTTGAGCAGGGCCTCGCGCCGCTCGAGGATCATCCTGGCCACCGCATCGGGGGCCAGCTCGCCCGGCTCGTAGGTGACCGAGGACAGCGCACCGGTGTACGGGAAGCAGCCCTCGCGCTCGTACAGCTCCCACGACACGGGAGACCGTCGGTCGATGCCCACGTCGATCCCCTCGAACGGCGACAGCCCGGACAGCATCGGCAAGGTCTGGCTCGCCGACCGCTCGCCGCCCACCACGAAGGCCACGTCCCAGACGCCGCCGCCCGGCGCCGTGAGCTCCGCGATCACCTCCTGCGGCCCGGTCGGCAGGCGACCGCCGACGAGCTCGTGCATGTTCGAGTGGAAGTTGTAGGCCAGCCGGAGCTCGTCGTCGTCGACGTACAGGGCGTAGCCGCCGCCCTGGTCGCCGTGCGCAACCAGGATCCCGCGATCGCCGGGCCGGAACTCGAGCCGCACCGTCACCGTGAACGACCGGCCCGCGACGAGCCTCGTGGATCGCTGCCGCTCGAGCGTCTTGGCGGCCCGGTGGAGCGTCACCGCCCGCACCGGCCGGTCGAGGTCCGGTGAGCGCATCATGTGGAGGCCCGTCTGGTCGTCGAGCGGGTAGACGTGGAACCTCCACGCGGCCTCGTCGAACGCCTCGACGAGCTCGTCCCGTCGCTGCGGCTCCTTGGCGGCGAGGTCGGTCGTCTGGGTCGGATCGGCGGCGACGTGGAACAGCTGCCACGGCTCCTCGTCGAAGTTGCCTCGGGGGTAGTGCAGGGTCACCGCCTCCCAACCGTCGCGGTAGAAGCCCCGGTGACCGGCGATCTCGTAGTACTGCTCGGGATGCGGCGTCGGGACGTCGCCGTCCGCCAGCGTGGGCCGCATCGACGCGCCGGTCAGCTCCTTCGCGGGGAGCCCGTGCCGCTCCGTCAGCGGTTGCCGGCCGATCAGGTCGAGCAGCGTCGGCACGAGATCGGTGACGTGCGTGTACTGCGGCCGGATCACGCCCTTCTCGGGCAGCCCCGCCGGCCACGAGATCACACAGGGCACCTGGTGACCACCGGCGTAGGTCGTGCCCTTGTAGAGGCGGAACGGCGTGTTCGACACCATCGACCAGCCGCGGGGGTAGTGCGTCATGAGCCGAGGCCCGCCGATGAGATCGATCCGCTCGTAGTCGATCTCGACCCGATCCTCGTCCTCGAGGTTGGTGAACGCCGCCGCCACGGTTCGGAAGTACTCGGTCGAACCGCGGGAGCCGCCCTCACGCGAGCCACCGTTGTCCGACGTGAAGATGATGATCGTGTTGTCGAGCTCGCCGAGCTCCTCGAGCGCGGCGCGGAGGCGGCCCAGGTTCTGGTCGATGTTGTCGACCATGGCCGCGTACGCCTCCATGTGGCGCGCGAAGAGCTCCTGCTCCTTCGGGGTGAGCGAGTCCCAGGCCGGTGCGTCGAACAGCGGCTCCTGGTTGCGCTGGGGGAGCACGGCGTCTTGCGGGACGATGCCCAGCTCCTTCTGCCGTGCGAAGCGCTCCTCCCGCATCCGGTCCCACCCCGCCGCGTAGCGCCCGCGGTACTTGGCCATGTCCGCCGGCTTGGCGTGGAGGGGCGCGTGCACGGCGCCGTGCGCGAAGTAGAGGAAGAAGGGCTGCTCGGGATCGGCGCCCTTCACCCCGCGGATCATGTCGATGGCGTGGTCGGTGATGTCGTCGGTGAAGTAGTAGCCGTCGGGATAGCGGTCGACGTGGACGACGTGGTTGTCCTCGCACAACCGGTTGGGGTGGTGGAGGTTGGTGAGGCCGGCCTCCAGGAACCCGTAGTAGCGGTCGAACCCCCGCTGCAGCGGCCAGGACGACTTGGGGGAGGCCTCCGACAGGTCTTCGGCGGAGGTGAGGTGCCACTTCCCCACCATCAGCGTGGTGTAGCCGTGACCCCGGAGCTGCTCGGCCAGCGTCACCGCCCGCGGGTCCATCGACCCCTGGTAGCCGGGGAACCCCGTGTCGCCGCTCACGAGGTAGCCGACCCCGGCGTCGTGAGGGTTCAGCCCGGTGAGCAGCGCCGCCCGCGTCGGCGAGCACAACGGCGTGACGTGGAAGTTGCGGTACCGGACCCCGCCCGCGGCCATGGCGTCGAGCGTCGGCGTCTCGATCTCGGAGCCGTAGCAGCCGATGTCGGAGAAGCCCATGTCGTCCACCAGCATGACGATCACGTTGGGCGCGCCCTCGAGCCGCCTCGGCTGGGGCTTCCACCACGGCCGTGATGCCGAGAACGTGCGGCCGACCCGACCGCCGAAGCCCTCGTAGGTCCGCTCCTGGTTCGCCATCGCGCCCCTCCTCAGGCCTTGACGTACATCTCGGTGAACACGGGCGTCAGCCCGACAGCGCCGGATTGCAGGACGAAGTCGACGCCGCCGAGCTTCTCGGGGTCCCAGGCGTGCACGGCCGGGATGAAGTTGCCCCAGATCGACAGCGCCTCGTCCACCACCAGCCGCTGCGCGTCGGCCCACGCCTCGACGGCCTCCGGGCTCCCGTCGGGGACCGCCGCGATGCGGTCGATGATGGTGTTCAGCTCCGGGTTGTCGTACTGGCAGACGTTGCCGATGCTCCCGGGGCGGAACGGGCCGCTCAGCTTGAGGATCCCTCCCCGCTGGCTGGAGAGGACCGCCATGTCGTAGCGCGTCTCGACGTAGAACTCCTGCACCGCGTTCGCGCTCTGCACGATCTCGACGGTCACGCCGACGTCGGCCCACTGCGCCTGGAGGACCTCGGCGGCCTGCTGCTGGAGCGGGCTGCCCGGGAAGGCCAGCACGGTCACGCTGAGGCCGTCGGCGTGGCCGGCCTCGGCCAGGAGCTGCCTGGCCCGGTCGGGGTCGTAGGCGTACTGCCCTTCGAGCTCGTCCACGTAGTACGGCGTGCCCTGGGCCCACAGCATCCACATGGGCTCGCCCTCTCCGTGGAGCAGCGCGTCGTTGATGGCGTCGCGGTTGATGGCGAAGTTGAGCGCCTGCCGCACGCGCACGTCGTCCAACGGCGGGCGGGACTTGCACACCGGCAGCCAGAGGAACTGGTTCTCGACGGTCCGGGTGTCGACCTCCAGCTCGGACCCCTGCACCGAGGGCAGCTCCGTGATGGTCAGCACCGAGATGTCCACCTCGCCTCCCCGGAGGGCGTTCAGCCGCTGGGGCCCGGCCGTCACGTGGACGAACTCGATCCCGCCGAGGCGCACGTTGTCCGCATCCCAGTAGTCCGGGTCCCGCTCGTACACGATGTGCCGCTCGGGCAGGAACTCGCGCATGAGGAACGGACCGGCCCCGACGGGGGCGTCATCGAGGTTCGCCCCGGAACGGGCCGCCGTCGGTGAGACGATGAAGGTCTCCTGCCCGCCGAGCAACGGGTAGAAGGCGCCGGCGGTCGGCTTGTTCAGGTGGAGGCGGACCGTCATCGGGTCGACGATCTCCACCGAGTCGAGGTCGCCCAGCTCCGCCCGGAATTGCCGGCGAGGCACCGGCACCGCCAGGTTGCGCTCGATGCCGAACTTCACCGCCTCGGCATCGAAGGCCGTCCCGTCGGAGAAGACGACGTCGGGCCGCAGCTCCACCTCGATGGTCTGCGGGTCGAGGATCTCGGCCGACGTGGCCAGCCCCGGCTCCCAGCGCCCGTCAGGGGTGGCCCGCAGGAGGCTGTCGTAGACGAGCCACTGCTCCTCGGTGTCAGCCGACGCCACGGTCGACGCGGCCGGGTCGAAGTGCACGCGCCCGGTGGCGGCGCCGCTCAGGTCGGCGGCCCACCGCACCACGCCCGCGGGATCCACGTCCTCCGCCGTCGACACTGCGGTGCTCGTGGTGGCGCCGCTGGTCGTCGGACCTCCGGCGGCCGCCGTGGTGTCGCTGCCGACGTCGTCGCCCCCGTCGTCGTCGCCGCACGCCGCCCCGAGGAGCCCCAGCGCGACCACCAGGCTGACGAGCCCGAGCCGACGTGCCCTTGTCCGTCGCATCGCTCCCCCTTCGGCCGCGCGCCCCCAATCGACGCGACCTCGTGAGGGACGCTATTGCAGCCTCGCTATTCAGTCAACCGTTGTAGAAGAACCCGTCGACGGTCGTCGGCCCTGCCTTCGGCGACGCCCCGCTGGCGACCGGGATGCTGACGAAGGTCGGAGCAGCATCGCCACGATCCCCTCGATCAGCTCCTCCAGGAAGCGGTCGCGAGGGGGGAGCCCGGCGCGGGCGTCACGCTCGAGGGCATCCCGCCGGCCGAGTGCGGCGACGAGCATCGTCATGGCGAGGTCGAGCCGGAGCTCGACCTCGGCCCGGTCCAGGTGCGGCGAGGCCCGGACGATGAGGTCGAGGGCCCGGTACCCGGTCTCCGCCGACGGATCGACGCTCCCCCGCTCGTCTCCCTCGGGCAGCACCAGGCCCCGCGCGCCCTCACGGAGCTGCGCCAGGTGGAAGATGCGCAGGAACGGGCTGCGCTCCTCGCGCTCGAGGAACTGGGCCAGGGGGAGCACGATGGCCTCCACCGCGGCGCGGACGACCTCCTCGGGTTCGGTGGCGGTGATGGCGTCGAGCATCCGGGCCCGGGCCTCGTTCACCGGCGGTCGGTGGTGCGCGAGGATCGCCTCGACCAGCACCTCCTTGCTCCCGAAGTGGTACTGCACCACCGCGGGGTTGCGCTGGCGGGCAGCGGCCGCGACCTCCCGCAACGAGACGCTGTCGATGCCGCGCTCCGCGAAGAGCCGCTCGGCGGCGAGGATGATCTTCAACCGGGTGCGGGCCGCTCGCTCGGCATGACCGTTGCGGCCCTCCCCGGCGCCCGTGCTCATCAGCGCATCTTGGCGTACATCCCGGTGAACTCCGGCACCGCGCTGATGCCCCCGGCGTGGATGACGAACTCGACGTCGGCGGCGACGTCCGGGTCCCAGGCGAAGACGCGCGGCACGAAGGCGCCGAAGATCGAGAGCGCCTCGCCCACGACGAGGTCCTGGGCCTCCTTCCACGCCTGCACCGCTTCGGGGCTCCCGTCCGGCACGCTGGCCAGCCGGGCCATGAGCTCGTTCAGGGCCGGGTTGTCGTACTGGCAGAGGTTGCCGCTGCTCCCCTTGCGGTAGGGGCCGGCGATCTGGTTCAGGCCTCCCCCGGCCGCGGCGAGCGCGCCCATCTGCGCCCGGTTGTCGATGTACAGGTCGTTCACGAAGTTCGACGACGGCACGAGCTCCACGTCGACGCCGATGTCGCGCCACTGGGCCTGGGCGACCTCCGCCCACCGTCCCGCGATGGGGTCGTTGGCGATCGGCATCACGGTGACCGTGAAGCCGTCGCCGTAGCCGGCCTCGGCCAGCAGGGCTCGAGCCTGGTCGGGGTCGTAGGCGTAGCGCTCGCGCAGGCCCTCGTGGAAGTAGGGCGAGCCCTCGGGCCACAGGCCCCAGGCAGGCTCCCCTTCGCCCTCGAGGAGCGACGCGATGATGGCGTCGCGGTCGAGACCCATGTTGAGCGCTCGGCGGACCCGCACGTCGCTCAGCGGTGGCTGCGCCTTGCACACCGGCATCCAGAGCCACGAGGACTCGCTCGTCTCCGCGCTGACCTCGTACTCCGAGCCCCGCAGCGCCGGCAGGTCGTTGAGGCTCACCTGGACGATGTCCACCGCGCCGGAGCGAAGGGCGTTGACCCGGGCCGGGCCACCCGGCACGTGGACGAACTCGATGCCGGCCAGCCGGACGTCCGCCGCGTTCCAGTACCGCTCGTTCTTTGCGTACACCAGGCGGCGTTCGGGCTCGTACGTCTCGAGCACGAAGGGTCCCGCCCCCACGGGCTCCGCGTTGAGGTCGGCGCCCGCGGCCACCGCCGCGGGCGAGACGATGAAGGTCTCCTGACCGGCCAGCAGCGAGTACACCGCGCCCGCCGTCGGCCGGCTCAGGCGGAGGGTCAGCGAGCGCGGGCCCGTCACCTCGATGGCCGCGACGTCGTTCAGCTCGGCGCGGAACTGCGCCCGGGGCGGCGGCGCCGACATGTTCCGTTCGATGCCCGCCTTCACCGCCTCGGCGTCGAACGGCGTCCCGTCGGAGAAGACGACGCCCTCCCGCAGCACCACCTCGATGGTCTGGGGATCGACGATGGTGGCCGACTCCGCGAGCTCCGGCACGAGCTCCCGATCCGGGGTCTGGCGCAGGAGGCTGCCGTAGATCAGCCACTGCTCGTCGAGGTCGGCGGTGCGGATGCGGCTCTGGAAGGGGTCGAACATGGTCGCCCCCGTCTGCGCGCCGCTGAGATCGGCGCCCCAGCGCACCACGCCTCGCGGATCGACGTCGTCCTCGGCCTCCGGGACGCTCGTCGGTGCCGTCGCCGAGGCCGGCTGCTCGGCTCCGGCCTGGTCGCGTGAGGTGGCATCGTCGCCGCTGTCGTCGCCGCAGGCGGCCGCGGCGACGCCCAGCAGCGCCACCAGCACGAGCGCGCGTCGCGCCCGGCGTCCTCCGTCCATGGTCCCCCCTGGTGCTCGGATGATCGGATCAGCCGGCCCGCAGGCGGGCCACGTCGTCAGCGACAGCAGTGCCGTCGAAGAAGGTCGGGTTGGTGTCGGTGAAGAACCTCACCGCGTTGGCGAACACGAAGGCGTGGAACTCCTCGGCGCTGAGGCGTCCCTTCTCCACCTCTTCGTACGCCTCGGGGACGACCTCGCGCATGTCGCGCACGTCCCAGTGGCCGATGTCGGAGCCGAACATCGCGCCGAGCCGTGCTCCGCAGGGGTTCGCCGGCGAGAAGGCCGAACCGATGGTGGGGTCGTCGGCCTCGCACCCGAAGAAGAACGGCACGGCAAAGAGGTCGCGGATGTCCTCGGGCCGCTCGATCGCACACGCGGCGAACTCGTCCTTCAGGTCGGGGTCGACGACGGTGCGGTCGACGGCACCCATGGCCTGGAGGAGCTCGTCGTCGGTGGGGTAGCGCTCGGCCAGCTTGCCGCCGTACCGGCGAGCGAGCCGGAGCAGCTCGGCCCGGTCGAGGTTGGCGGGGTCGAGGTGCTCCAGTCCGGCCAGCCCGCGCTTGTGCCAGTGCGACACGAGGTCGGCGTAGACCCGCGCGCCCCACCCGACGCCCCCTTCCAGGAAGGCGACCCGCAGGCCCGGGAAGCGGCGGGTCACGCCGCCCAGGAAGAGCGACTTGCACATGGCCTCGCCCGCGTCGGCGAAGGTGCCGATGTGGTTGTACACGAAGTTGGAGATGGAGCGGCGGCCGTTCCAGGGCCGGCCGTACGCGGGTGAGTGGGCCGCCACGGAGACGCCCAACTCGACGCAGGCGGCCCAGAACGGGTCGTAGTCGTGGGGGCTGTCGATGCCGTACGTGTCGATCCACGGCCAGTCGGAGCCGTCGTCGGCCGGCCGGATCACGTACGACGGGATGACCACGGTCTTCAGGCCGCAGGACTCCACGGCGAAGCGCAGCTCCTCGACGGCCTCGTCGGGCGAGTGCATCGGCACCAGGCCGCCGATCGTGATCCGATCGCTGTAGGGCGCGTACAGCTCGCCGTAGAGGTCGTTGTAGGCCCGGCAGGTGGCGCTGCGCAGCTCCCGGCTCCGGAACATCTGCGGGAAGGGGATCGCCATCGACGGGTAGAGCACCGCGAAGTCGATGCCGAGCTCCGGCAGCCGCTCGTGCAGCAGCGCAGGGAGCAGCGCGGTGGCGCGGTCCAGGGTGTTGCTGGTCGGGAACGCCCACCAGGGCAGGCGAGCCGTGCGGGTGCGGCGGCGTTCCTCGGGATCGAGCGCCTGCCACGGCGGCGCGCCGTCGATGCTGGTGCGCCCCAACGCCGCCCTCAGAGCGGCCGCCACGTCCGGTCCGGCGATCTCCTCCGCTCGTTCGAACACCGCGGCGCCGAACTCCAGCAGGTGCCCGTCGGCGTCGATGACCGGGTGGGCGTACGGCCTCTCAGGCATGGCGATCCCCTCGCGTCCGTGCGCTCCCCCGAGCGCTGCGTGGAGCATTGTCCAACACCTGATCGAACTCTTGCAAGTGTCAGAATTGGCGGGCCGCCCGGAGCCGGCGGCCGTGGCCGGTCAGGGCACCTCGCGGTGGTGGGCCACGCCGACCACCTTGTCGACCGGGACGACGAAGGCGATGCCCCGGCCGGGCTCCTCGAGGTCGGCAGCGGCCACGATGGCCGGCAGGATCTGGTCGACCATCGCGGACGGCGTCACCGTGAGGATGATCTCCTTCTCCGGCTCGATCGCCATCCCGAAGAGCCGCTCCTGTTCGTTGATGCCGGCCCCCCGTCCGAAGAGGACGGTGCCGCCGCTGGCGCCGGCCTTGACCGCCGCCTCCATCACCGTGGTACCCCAGCCCTTGCGCACGATGGTCACGATCAACGAGGTGGTCATCGCAGCGATGCTCCCTTCCGCTCCATGACGCGCACGACGACGCCGAGGACCGTGACCGAGAGGACCGGCGCCAGCGCGATCAGGGCGACGAGACCGAGCCCGCTCACGAGGGGGTCGCCGGGATCGAGGGCGGAGGCCGCGCCGAGAGCCAGCGCCAGGAGGAAGGTGTTGGCCAGGGGGCCGGTGGCCACCCCGCCGGCATCGATCGCGATGCCCAGGAAGCGCCGGTCGGCGAAGGCCATCATCACCATCACCAGCAGGTAGCCGGGCACCACCAGCCACAACAGGTTGGTCCCGTGCTCGATGCGGGCCATGCCGACCGAGACCGCCACGGCCACCCCACCGCACACCGTCCACAGCACGAGCGAGCTGCGGATCGACCCTGCCGACGCGTCCTCGACCTGGCCGGCCAGCACCCGCACCGAGGGCTCGCCCCAGCTGGTCACGAACCCGAGCAGCGCTCCGAGCGGGATGACCATCCACGTCTGCGGCAGCTCGGTGACGGACTCCCCGACCACCTGTCCGAACGGGAGGAAGCCGATGCCCACGCCGAGCAGGAAGAGGAAGAGGCCGGCCGTGGCGAGGAGGCCGCCGGTCAGGACGCGAGCTACCTCCGGGACCGGCAGGCGGAGGACGAACACCTGGAAGACCAGGAACAGCAGCGCGAGCGGGCCGACGGCGAGGCCGACCGAGATCGCCGTCGACGCGATCTCCTGGAGGAGCTCGCTCCAGGTCATGCCACCAGCCCCAGGAGGAGCACCACCAGGATCGGCCCTGTCGAGGCCAGCCCCAGGAACCCGAAGCTGTCGGTGACGGCGTCACGCTCGCCGAGCACCGAGGTGAACCCCCGCGCGAGGGCCAGCACCACCGGCGCGGTGAGGACCCCGGTCGTGACGCTGCCGGCGTCGAACGCCAGCGGCACGAAGTCGGCGCTCGTCGCGAACGCGAGCACGATCATGAGACCGTACGCCGCGGCCAGGAGCAGCACCATCGACACGCCCCGCACCACCCGGAGCAGGGCGATGGCCGTGAAGACGCCGACGCCGAGACCCATGGTGGCCACGAGGACCGGCGCCGAGAACGGGCTGTCGGGCATGGCCGCCACCTCGCCGGCCAGGACCAGCACGTCGGGCTCGGCGACCGTGGTGGCGAAGCCGAAGGCGAACACCACGCCGACGGCCAGCGCCAGTGAGCGGGCGCGGGGCAGCGCCGCGCCGACGTACCGCCCCATCGGCAGCACGCCCAGCTCGACGCCGGCGAAGAGCAGGACCAACCCGACGACCGCGAGCACGGAGCCGCCCAGGAAGCGCAGGAAGACGTCGGCCGGTGCGCGCACGAAGAGCACTTGCAGCACGATCGCCACCGCGGCCAACGGCACGACGCCCTGCAGCACCTCCGGGAGCTGCTGCCTCAGGAGTGAACGCATCTGCCCGCAGCTCCGATCGCTCTCGGCCGTCCGGTTCGCGTCGAGCGGGACCGTACCAGGGGACCACGGCTAGCCTGGCTGCATCGGGCACATCCTCGTGGGCATCGACGGGTCGGACGACTCGGTGGTCGCGCTGCGCTGGGCAGCGTGGTTCGCGTCGCTCATGCGCCATCGGCTCGTCGTCGCCCACGCCTGGCAGTACGGACGGCGGCTCGAGCTCTCCTCGCCCACACCCCCGGAGGACGTCGGCGAGCTCGAGGCCGACATCGTCAAGACGTTGTGGCAGCTCGTCGTGCGCGAGCTCGACGACCCCGCGATCGTCGAGCGCTGCCTGGCGTTGCGCGGCCCCATCGTGCCGGCCCTCGAGAGCGAAGCCGCCGAGTCCGGCGCCCAGCTGATCGTCATCGGTGCGAGGGGTGCGGGTGGGGCGCTGCGGACGCTGCTGGGGTCGGTCAGCCGCGAGCTGACCCGGGTGCCGAGGCACCTCGTCGCGGTGGTCCCTCCCGACGCGCCGGTCGTCGCGCCCGACCACAGGCGGATCGTCGTGGGGGTCGACGGCTCCGACCCGGCGGCCAGAGCGCTGCGGTGGGCGGCCTACGCCGCGGCGCGGGCCGACAGCGAGGTCGTCGCGGTGCACGCGTTCACGCCTCCCGTCCTCGACCCGACCCAGGCCGAGGAGACCAGCCTGCTCCGGGAACGGCGCGACCGGTTCGAGCAGGAGTGGTGCGCGCCGCTGCGCGCCGCCGGCGTCGCGCATCGCTGCGTCCTGGAAGTGGGCGACCCGCGTGAGGTCCTGCGCCGTGTGGCCGACGAGTACCGCCCGATCTGCGGCGTGGTGGGCTCGCGAGGCCTCGGCGCCCTGTCGGCGCGGCTGCTCGGGAGCGTCACCCACCACGTGGTGCGAGAGCTGGCGTGGCCGGTCGTCGTGGTCCCGTCCCCTCGGGACGCCACGATCTGGCCGCCGCCCGGCCTCGATCCGCTCCGGGCCACCGAGCCGTCCGAGCCCTCCGCGCCGTCAGTCGACGCAGGCGAACGCCCGTCGTAGGAACCGGAGCAGGACCTCGGGGAGGCGTCGCCCGTCGTCGAGCTTGGACAGCGGGGCGTCGACCTGGTCGAGGATGGCGAAGAGGACGAAGGCGTCCGCCTCCGGGTCGCCGGCCGGACGAGCCGCCAGCTGCGCCACGAACGGCTCGTACATCTGCGCCATGACGGCGGCTCCCTGCGCCCGGAACTCCGGCGAGAACCAGTTCCCTTCGAGCCACACCCGGAACACGGCGTGGTCGTGGGCGTAGAGCTTGCGATGGCGCCCCAGCCAGTCCCGCACCGCGGGGCTCCCTCCCCTCGGGAGCACCAGCGCGCCCCACGGCACGTCGGCCATGACGGCCGCCACCCTTCGGCTGGCCGCGTCGGCCACGACCACGAACAGGTCTTCGATGTTCTGGAAGTACCGGTAGAAGATGCCGTGGGAGACCTGCGCCCGCTCCACGACCGCGTCGACCGTGACGTCGTGGTAGCCGAGCGTCGCGAAGACCTCCCGGCCGGCTTCGAGGATGCGAGCCCGGGTGGAGCGCCCGACGCTCCCGCTCGGCGCGCCGAGCCCGCCGGCGACGTGGCGCCGCGCCAGTGCCGGGGGCACGACGAGAGGCGGCTGCGGCCGCCGCGGGCGGAGGTTCACGCCCGGGACCACACCGAAGAAGGCGCGGTGCATGACGTCGGTGACCGCGTCCTCCACCCTGGCCCGGGCGCGGCTGCTGATCCGCCCGCCCAGGAGGTAGTCGCGGTACAGGTGGGCGCGCGTGGCCGCCCGGAGGAGCAACGTGGGCAGGATGAGGTCGCGGGACCGGCTGCGCGGGCGCACCGCGGCGCGCAGCCGTTCGGCCATCGCCAGCCGGACGTCCTCCACGCGGGTCTCCAGGACCGAGTCCGTGGCGATGGCGGGCGTCAGCGACGAGTGGAACAGCGGCGCGAACCGGTCGTAGAGCTCCGCGTGATCGGTGACGAAGTCGCGCAGCGCGTGCCAGCCGAGGCTGTCGGGCGTGACCGGCTGCAACGCGTCGGCGACGGCGACGAGGCGGTGGCCCAGGTCGTCGAAGAGCCGGCGGAACACGTCCTCCTTGCTGGCGAAGTACTGGTAGAAGGCCGGCCGGGAGCAGCCGGCGCGTGCCGTGATGTGCGCGATGCCGGCCCGGTGGTAGCCCACCTCGTCGAACACCTCGAGGCTGGCCCGCATGATCCGCTGCTGGGTGCGGAGCCCGCGCTCCCCCATCGTGGGCGCGTCGGCGAAGGGCGCGCGCCGCTCGGGTCGGTCGACCCGGAAGCTGACCTGCTCCGGCGACGCCGGGGGGCCCATGTGCGCCGACGCTACCGGGCGCCGGCGTCCCCGGCCGGCGTGGCACGGGCGCCGAGCGCGGCCGCATCCGTCCCGTGCACCGCACGGGACGATGGCTGCTCGAGCACCAGCCGCAGACCGGCGAAGTCGCCGGCGTCGCGCCAGCTGGCCAGCAGCTCGGTGAAGGCGAAGTAGTCGCCGAGGCCGGCCCCGCCGTAGCTCCCGCTCCGGGCGGTCAGCATCGCCGGCTCGGTGCCGTCGTAGGCGACGCGCGTGGACGGGATGCACGGCAGCGTGGCCATCACGGCGCGAGCCCCCGCTGTGGCGCCCTCGACGATGGTCTGCACCCAGTCGGCTTCGGCCTCCTCGGTGACCTCGAACCACCTGACCCCGCGCTCCTCGAGGCCGGCGACGGTGGCCGCGATGTGCTCGGCCCCGACGACCGTGATGAGCGTGTGGTTGACGGTCACCACCGCCTGCTGGCCCGGCGCGGGCATGATGAACAGGTTCGGGAAGCCGTTCGTCATCATGCCGAACAGCGTGCTCGGGCCCTCGGCCCACTTCTCGGCCAGGCTCTGCCCGCCGCGGCCTCGGATGTCGTGCCCGGCGCGCCGGGGCAGGGCGGTCGCCTCGGCCTCGAAGCCCGTGGCGTACACGATGCAGTCGAGCGCGTACTCCTTCCCGCCCACCACCACGCCGGCCGCGGTGATGCGGTCGATGCCCGTCGGGCACTCGACCACGGTCACGTTGGGGCGGTCGAGGGCCGCCAGGTAGTCGTCGTGGAAGAGCGGCCGCCGGCACGCGTACCGGTAGTAGGGCATGAGCGCCTCGACCTTGGCGGGGTCGCGCACGATCTCTCGGATCCGGCGGCGGTGCAGCTCCATCACCTCGAAGTCGAACCGCTCCAGCTCCGCCAGGTACTCCTCGTCCGACATGCCGTCGCGCCGCGGCATCGAGATGAGCGGGCCGTAGTGGTGGCACCAGCCGTCGTCGACCATGTCGACGTCGACCGGCCGGCCCAGCATCACGGCCTGGAAGTTCTCCATGCGCTTGCGCTGCCAGCCGGGTGTCATGGTGGCCACGATCTCGTCGGTGGTGGGGCACTGGCCGCGCACGCCGACCGCCGCCGGGGTCCGCTGGAAGACGTAGAGCTCCTTGGCCCCTTCGGCGAGGTGCGGGATGCACTGCACCCCGCTGGCACCCGTCCCGATGATGCCGGCGACCTTGTCCGCCAGCTTCGTCAGGTTCCCGGCGGGGCTGCCGCCGGTGTACTCGAAGTCCCAGCGAGCGGTGTGGAACGACGCGCCCTGGAAGTCCTCCATGCCCGGGATGGCCGGCAGCTTGAAGAGGTTGAGGATGCCGACCGCCATGACGAGGTACTTGGCGCGCAGCTCGTCGCCTCGGTCGGTGCGCAGCACCCAGTGGGCCCGCTCCTCGTCCCAGGCGCTCGTGAGCACACCCGTGTGGAACAGCGCCGCGTCGAGCAGGTCGAACCTCCGGGCGAGGTTCTCGAGGTGCTGGCGGATCTCCTCGCCGTAGGCGTACCGGTGCTTGGGGACGTAGCCGACGTCCTCCAGCATCGGCAGGTAGCAGTACGACTCGACGTCGCACATCACGCCGGGGTACCGGTTCCAGTACCACGTCCCGCCGATGCCGCCGGCCTTGTCGATCAGCCGGATGCGCTGCATCCCGACCTTGCGGAGCTGGGCGCCGGCCACCACCCCCGCCATCCCCGCGCCGATCACTGCGACGTCGAGCTCCTCGATGACCGGGTTGCGCCGCGCCACTGGGGTGAACGGGTCCTCGCGGTACTTCGAGAAGACCTCGTCGGTCGTGAGGTCGCGGATCGTCGCCCGCCCCTCGACCAACCGCTTGGCGATCTCCTCCTCGTACCGAGCCCGGAGGGTGGCGGGATCGGAGCGGGCGTGCGAACCGGTCGAGTCGGTCATCATCAGCTCCTCGGATCGAGCGCCTGAAGTCCCCCATCCGCCCCCCACACCGCGGATGTCAACTGCTCCCAACTCTAACGGTGACGTCGACAGCAGCGCTAGGGACTCCTAGGCGCCCCGGCGGCAGCTCTGACTCGCGTGTCATGTCGAGAGCCCTTGCGTGTCCTGCGCGACTGCGCGACAGTGACAGCCGTCTTGGGGGAGGCACATGGGCGTGACGCGCGAGGCGCGGTGGAACGCCGGCGACACGACCGGGCGGAGCCGACGCCGATCGGCGCTGACGAACGGTGACGTCGGAGCGCCGCCCCACGCGCCGGTGCCCGCCTCCCTGCCAGCTCGCGACGAGGGGCGCACGCCGTGCCCGCAGCGGAGGAGGTGACGGAGCATGTCGGGCAGCGAGGCGCGCGCCAACCAACGGGTCGTGGTGGTGACCGGCGGCGGCGCAGGGATCGGGGCGGCCATCGCCGAGGAGCTCGGTCGGTCGGGCGCGTTCGTGGTCACCCTCGATCCGATGGTGACCGTGGACGGCACGTCGACGCTCGCCGAACAGGACGAGACCACCGCGGCGCGCATCGTGGCGGCCGGTGGGTCCGCTCAGGCGTCGACCGCCTCGGTGACCGACGCCGACGCGGTGCAGGAGCTCTTCGAGCGGATCGTGCAGGAGCACGGCCGGCTCGACGCCGTCGTCAACGCCGCCGGCATCACGCGGCCCACCGACTTCGCGTCCGGTGCGGAGGCCGACTGGGTCGACCTGGTCGGGGTCCACCTCGACGGCTACCTGAACGTCCTGCGCGCCGCCCTGCCGCACATGGCCACGGCCGGGCACGGGCGCATCCTCGGCGTCACCTCCGGCGGTGGCTGGCGCGCCGCCAACACGGGTGCCTACTCGTGCGCCAAGCGCGCCGTCGCGGCGCTCACCTGGCAGCTCGGCCCGACGGCCCCCGACGGGGTCAGCGTGAACGCCCTCTCCCCGATCGCCAACACGAGGATGGTCACGTCGGCGCGGAGCGCGCCGAGGGCGGCCGCCGCGCCGGCTCGGCCCGCGGCGTCCGGCAACCTCTCGCTGGCGTCGATGCCCGACCCGTCCTCCCTCGGCCCGGTGGGCGCCTACCTGGCGGGTGAGCAGTTCGCGTGGAGCCGCGGCCACGTGGTGTTCGCCAGCGGGTCCGAAGCAGCCGTCGTCGGCGCTCCCCGGCTGCTGGAGGTGGCGCGCACCAGCGACGTCCGTGCGCTCCCCGCCGCGCTCGACGCCATCGTCCGGCAGGCCTTCGCCCCAGCGGAGGCCGCCCAACGCACGAACGGCGGCACCAACCCCAGGTTCGCCGACGCCTTCGGCCTGGCGGCCGACGCGGTGGCCCTCACGTCCGAGCGCGTGGAGCGGTGCGTGATCGTCACCGACGACGAGCAGCACGGCAGCCGGATCCACCAGGCGCTGGCCGCCCGCGGGGTCACGTGCGTCGGCGTGGGTCCGTGGTCGGGGGCGGGATCGCACGGCAAGCTCGCCGAGGGGTTTGCCGCGTGCGCCGAGCAGCTGGCGGCCGTGGCCGACGAGGCCGGGCCGATCGACGCCCTCGTCCTGGCGATCACCGGGGAGCGGAGCCACCCCACCGGCGGGCCCGGCGCGACCTGGCAGGCCATCCTCGACGACCACGAGGGGCTGGTGGCCCGCATCGCCGCGGACGGCGGATGGCTGCAGGCCGCGGCCCGGCTGGCGGAGCGCCAGGCGCGCCCGCTCCGGGTGCTCACGCTGACCGACGCCACCTCGCCGGCCGGCCGCAGCCGCGCCCAGGCGGCGGCGCAGCTGGCCCGCAGCGGCCACCTCGCCACCGCCGACCGGGTGCACGTCTTCGCCATCGGCCTCGAGTCCGGCGACCCCCGCGACGGGGAGGCCGCGGCGGAGCTCGCCGCCCACCTGCTGTGCCGCGAGGGCACGGAGCCGCTGGCCGGCGCCGAACTCGTGGCCGGGGCCGGGTGGCTCGGGCTGCGCTCCCACCCCGGGCCGACCGGATCCATCTCGTACGGGGGCCCCGAGCTCCCCGCCTGGTTCGACGACGTCCTCCGCTCCATCGCCACCGGAGGCGCCACCCCGTAGGCCGCCGGGGCATCGTCCCGGACCGGCCGCAAGGAGGCTGACATGGCAGGTTCCATCGAGCGAGTGGTCGACGCGCACGTCCACCTGTGGGACCCGGCCCGCGCCGACTGGTACCCCTACCTGGCCGGGCGCCAGGACATCGGGATGGGCGACATCTCCCGGATGTGCCGGCTGTTCGACCAGAAGACCTACGTCGCCGAGTCGGCGGCCTGGCCCATCCAGAAGTTCGTGCACGTGGCGGCGGCCACGCCCGCGGTCGGGCTGTCGGAGACGGCCGAGCTCGAGGAGCAGGCGCAGGCCAGCGGCCATCCGGACGCCATCATCGGCAGCGTCAACCCCGCGCACACCGTCAGCGAGATGGTCGACGCGCTCGACCGGCAGCTGGCCACGTCCCCGCGGTTCCGCGGCGTCCGGGCGCCCGGCCTCCCCACCGGACCGGTGCCCCCGCCCGAGGTGCTCCGCGGGCTCGCCGAGCGCGGCCTGGTGTTCGACCTCATGGCCCACCCCGACGAGCTCCACGACGCCGCCCGGGCCCTGGCCGGCCACGACGACCTCACCGTGGTGGTGGAGCACGCGGGCTGGCCTCGCACCGACACCGACGACGAGCACGAGCTCTGGCGAGCCGGCATGGCGGAGCTCGCCGGGCTCGGGCCGCGGGTGCACTGCAAGGTGTCGGGCCTCGCCATGCCGCTCGCCACGATGGCGCCTTCCGCCTACCGGCGTTGGGTGGAGGGCTGCCTGGAGCTGTTCGGGGTCGACCGGTGCCTGTTCGCCAGCAACTTCCCCGTCGACGGCCTGCACGGCACCTTCGACGAGCTCTTCACCACCTACGACGAGCTCACCGAGCACCTCGACCCGGCCGCCCGGGAGAAGGTGTTCGCCGCCAACGCCGAGCGCGTCTACCGCTGCTGATCGATCCCCCCACCCCTGTCGCTCGTGCCCATCCCGTCAGACGTCGGAGGTAGGGAGATGCATCCCAGGAGAAGGACCGCTCGGTGGCTCGCGATCGTGGCTGCCCTCGTGCTCGTGGTCGGGGCCTGCGGCGACGACGACGACGGCGACGGCGGCACGGCGTCGCCCACGTCGGTCGCCGGGGGCCAGGGCACCACCACGTCGGCCGGACCGGCGACGACCGCCGAGCCCGACGACTTCGACCCCGCCGGGGTCCTGCGCGTCGGCGACCTGCTGGCCGCCACCGGCGGCGGCATCAACTTCGACCCGATCAACAACACCGCCTACGCGTCGTGGCGCTACATGAAGGCCATCTACGGCAGCCTGCTCACCCGCAA
>Ga0180215_1001274_pt1 | contig 28171 bp, 5 predicted proteins | sample eDN3rd37CBELigBY_FD_128871 | JGI IMG/M metagenome (GOLD analysis project Ga0180215, IMG submission 128871) | Enriched backyard soil microbial communities from Emeryville, California, USA - eDNA 3rd pass 37_C BE-Lig BY (version 2) (version 2) | ecosystem: Environmental > Terrestrial > Soil >...
CGCGCCGCGCACACGGCGCAGAGCGTGGAGCGGCTGATGGAGCGGGTACGGGAGCGCCTGGTGGCGCTGATCGAGCACTGCCTGGCGCCCGAGGCCGGCGCCTACACACCCTCCGATTTCCCCATGGCGATGCTGGACGACGAGCAGCTGGGTGCCGTGCTCGCGGGCGTCGAGTTCGAGAGCGAGAGCGAGGTCCAGTGATGACGAAGAAGAACATCGAAGCGATCTATCCGCTCTCGCCCCTCCAGGAGGGGATGCTGTTCCATTCCCTGTACGCTCCCGCGTCCGGCGTCTACGTGCAGCAGCTCGACGGAGTGCTGCACGGCGAGCTGGACCTCGACGCATTCCGGCGGGCGTGGCAGCGGGTCGTGGACCGACACGCGAGCCTCCGGACGGCATATCTCACCGAAGGGCTCGACCGGCCGCTCCAGGTGGTGGGCCGGCAGGTCGGGGTCCCCCTGGAGGTGGAGGACTGGAGAGGGCTGGGCGCGGACGAGCGCACCCGACGCCTGGGGCGGCTCCTGCTCGACGAGCGGGAGAAGGGTTTCAAGATGTCGAAGGCGCCGCTGATGCGGCTCGCCCTCTTCCGCCTGGGCGACGCCACCTGGCACTTCGCGTGGACCCACCACCACATCGTGGTGGACGGCTGGTCCGTGGCGATCCTCCTGAAGGAGGTGTTCGACCTCTACGAGGCGTACCGGCGGGGGCACGAGCCGGAGCTGCGCGCAGCCCGACCTTACGGCGACTACATCGCCTGGCTGGAGCGGCAGGACCGGGGGCGCGCCGAGGCCTACTGGAGGGACGCGCTGCGCGGCTTCTCCTCTCCCACCCCGCTGCCGGGGCAGGCGTCGAGGGGCCGGGCGGCGCCCGAGGGGGAGTACGGGCGCGCGGTCGTTCGGGTAGACGAGGCCTCCACCTCGGACCTGCAGCGGCTGGCGCGGGAGGCCCGGGTGACGCTGGGTACCCTGGTGCAGGGCGCCTGGGCGGTGGTCCTGGGCCGGTACACCTGCGAGGCCGACGTGGTCTTCGGCGTGACGTCCGCGGGGAGGCCCGCCGAGATCCCGGGCGTGGAGTCCATGGTGGGGCTGTTCGTCAACACGCTTCCCATGCGGGTCCGCATCCGGCCCGGGGAGGGGCTGGTGCCCTGGCTCCGGGAGCTGCAGGACCGGCAGTCGGAGCAGCGGGAGTACGAGTACAGCGCGCTCTCCGACGTGCAGCGGTGGAGCGAGCTCCCCGCCGGGGCACCGCTGTTCGAGAGCATCCTGGCATTCGAGAACTACCCGGTGGACGCCTCCCGCCGGGACGGGGCGGGCCACTCGCTGGAGATCCGGGACGTCACCACCTCCGAGCGGACCAATTACCCGCTCACGCTCCAGGTGTCCGGCACGGATCACCTGCTGCTGAGGGCGCTCCACGACCGGTCCCGGATCGACGACGGCTCCATGCAGCAGGTTCTGGAGCACTTCCGGCACGTCCTTGGGGAGATGGTCGCCCGCCCCGCGAGCACCCTCTCCGGGATCGCGCTCCTGACCCCCGACGAGCGCCGCCTCGTCGTGGAGGAGTGGAGCGCGCCGCGGCCCAGCGACCCCGTCGAGGGCACGCTGCACGGGTGGATCGACGCCCGGCTCGCGGAGTCGCCGGACCGGATCGCCGTGGAGCTCGGCGAGCGCGCCCTCACGCGCGCCGAACTGCTCCGCGAGGCCAACCGCGTCGCCAACTTCCTGAAGAAGCGCGGCGTGGGCCCCGAGGTGCGGGTGGGGGTGTGCATGGAGCGCTCCCTGGAGATGGTGGTGGCGCTTCTGGGCGTCCTCAAGGCCGGCGGCGCCTACGTGCCGCTGGACCCCGTCTACCCTCGGGATCGGCTCCGCTACCTCCGCACGGACTCCGGCGCCGGGATCGTACTCACCCAGAAGCACCTGCTGCCACGGGTCCGCGAGGACGACGGGGCGGACTGGATCGCCGTGGACGACGACGAGGCCGGGATCGCGCGGGAGAGCGACCGGGCGCCGGAGGGAGTCCTCTCCGCGGACCATCTGGCGTACGTCATCTACACCTCCGGGTCCACAGGTCGCCCCAAGGGCACGGGGGTGACGCACCGCAACGTGCTGCGCCTCTTCCGCGCAACCGAACACTGGTTCGGGTTCGGCGAGGACGACGTGTGGACGCTCTTCCACTCCTTCGCCTTCGACTTCTCGGTCTGGGAGATCTTCGGAGCGCTGCTCTACGGCGGCCGCCTGGTGGTGGTCCCGTTCGAGGTGAGCCGCGCCCCGGAGGCGTTTTACCGACTGCTGGTGGACCGCGGGGTGACGGTTCTCAACCAGACTCCCTCGGCCTTCCGCCTCCTGGGGGACGCCGAGGAGGCGGTGGGGGCCGACCCCGCGCTCGCGCTGCGCTGGGTGGTCTTCGGGGGCGAGGCCCTGGAGCTGGAGAGCCTGCGCCCCTGGCTGGCGCGGCACGCGGAGGACCGGCCGCGGCTGGTGAACATGTACGGGATCACCGAGACCACCGTGCACGTCACCTACCGCCCCCTCGGCGTGGCGGATCTCGAACCCGGGCGCGGGAGCGTGATCGGCCGGCCGATCCCCGACCTGGGGGTCTACCTCCTGGACGACGACCTGCAGCCGGTGCCGCCCGGCGCGGCGGGGGAGATCTTCGTCGGGGGTGGGGGGGTGGCCCGCGGCTACCTGGGCCGCCCCGGCCTGGCTGCCGAGCGCTTCGTCCCCGACCCCTGGAGCGGCGAGCCCGGCGCCCGCCTGTACCGCAGCGGCGACCTGGCCCGCCACCTGGAGGACGGCGAGCTGGAGTACCTGGGGCGCGCGGACTTCCAGGTCAAGGTCCGCGGCTTCCGCGTGGAGACGGGCGAGATCGAGCACCAGCTGGAGCGCCACCCGCGGGTCCGGCACGCGGTGGTGACCCTGCGCGAGGACCGCCCCGGCGACCGCCAGCTGGTGGCGTACGTCGTTCCCGGGCCGGCCGTCAATGGCGGCACGCCCGGACCGGAGGATCCGCTCGTGCCCGGGCTGCGGGCGTTTCTGGAGGAGCGGGTCCCCCAGTGGATGGTGCCGGCTCACTTCGTCGCGCTCGGTGAGCTACCGCTCACCCCCAACGGCAAGGTGGACCGCCGCGCGCTCCCCGCCTCCGAAGCCGGCGCGCGGGAGCCGGGTCAGCCGTACGTGGCGCCCCGCACGGAGCGGGAAGTGCTCCTCGCGGAGGCGTGGGCCGAGGTGCTGGCGGTCGAGCGCGTGGGGGTCCACGACAACTTCTTCGCCCTGGGCGGAGACTCGATCCTCAGCATCCAGGTGCAGTCCAGGGCGCGCAAGCGGGGGGTCCCGTTCTCGCTCCCCGACCTCTTCCGAGCCCCCACCATCGCCGAGCTGGCTCTCCTGGAGGAGCAGGAGGAGCCGCCGGAGGAGCCCGTCGTCCCGGCATTCTCCCTGGTTTCCGCCGCTGACCGGGAGGCGTTGGAGGGCTCCGTAGAAGACGCCATCCCGCTCAGCCGGCTGCAGGCCGGGATGCTCTTCCACAGCGAGCTGAACCCGGAGACGAACGTCTTCCACGACGTCTTCACCTCCCGCCTGCGGGCCCCCCTGGAGGTCGAGGCGCTGCGGTCGGCCGTGCGGGAGGTGGTGGGGCGCCACCCGGTGCTCCGGACCTCGTTCGACCTGACCCGCTTCAGCGAGCCGCTGCAGCGGGTCCACCGGGACGCGGACGTCGGCCTCGGCTACGACGACTGGAGCCGCATGGAGGAGCAGGAGTGCGGCGAGCGCATCCTGCGCTGGGTGGAAGAGGAGAAGCGGCGCCACTTCGACTGGAAGCAGCCGGGCCTGGTCCGCTTCCACGTCCACCGGCGGAGCACGGACACCTTCCAGTTCACGATGAGCTGCCACCACTCCATCCTGGACGGGTGGAGCGTGGCAACCATGCTCACGGAGCTTTTCCAGCTCTACCACAACCGTCTCCACCCGGACCGTCCGCTCCCCATCCCGCCGGCGCCCACCACGGGCACCCGGGAGTTCGTGGCGCTGGAGCGCCACGCGCTCGCCTCGGAGGAGACCCGGCGCTTCTGGGAGGAATCTCTGCGAGCGCCCGTGGAGACCCGCATCCCGCGCACGCCCGGCCACTCCGGGCCGCGGGAGATCCGGTTTCACTCGGTGCCGCTCGCCGGAGATCTCTCGGAGCGGCTGGGCGCCCTCGCCCGCTCCCTGGACGTGCCGCTGAAGAGCGTCCTCCTGGCGGCGCACCTGCGCGTGCTCGCGGCGGTGACGGGGAGCACCAGCGTCCGTAGCGGGCTGGTCAGCAGCAGCCGGCCCGAGACCTCCGACGGCGACCGCGCGCTGGGGCTCTTCCTCAACACCGTCCCCCTCACCCTGGGGCTGGAGCCCGAGAGCTGGGAGGAGCTGGTCCGGCGGACTTTCCGGCACGAGCAGGCGATCCTCTCCCACCGCCGCTTCCCCATCGCCGAGATGCAGCGGATGAAGGGCGGGGCCCCGCTCTTCGAGGTCAACTTCAACTTCCTGCACTTCCACGTTTACCGGGGCGTGCAGAGCGTGGGGGGGATCGAGTACCTGGATGGCGAGTTCGCGGCGGAGTCCAACTTCACCCTCACCACCAAGTTCCACCTGGACATCGACTCCTCGGAGCTGCGGATGCAGCTGGACTACGACGCGGGGCAGATCTCCGAGGCGCAGGTGGAGCGGATGGTGGACTGCTACCTCCTGACGCTGGAGCAGATGGTGGCCTCGCCGACGCTGGGGCATCACCAGCAGCCGCTCCTGGCCGGGGAGGACATGGAGCTTCGCGCCCGCTGGAACGCCACGGCCAGGGACTACCCGGCAGACCGGGGCCTGCACGGGCTGGTGGAGGAGCAGGCGGAGCAGAGGCCGGGGGCCACGGCGGTGGAGTTCGAGGACCAGCGGCTCACCTACGACGGGCTCAACCGCAGGGCTAATCGCCTGGCCCACCTGCTCAGGAGACGCGGGGTGGGGCCGGACGTGATGGTGGGGATCCTGATAGAGCCGTCCCTGGAGATGGTGGTGGGCGTGCTGGCGGTCCTCAAGGCCGGCGGGGCGTACGTGCCGCTGGAGCCCACCTACCCGGCGGAGCGCATCCGCTTCATGCTGGAAGACACAGGCCTCCGCACCATCCTCACCGCGAGCGGGGTGCCCCCGATCCGCGACCCGCTCGGAGCCGAACTGATCGACCTGGACGTGACGGAGCTGGCGGACGAGTCCGAGGCCAATCCCCCGTCCCTGACTTCGCCGGACAGCCTGGCGTACGTGATCTACACCTCCGGCTCCACCGGCCGCCCCAAGGGAGTGGCGCTGCCCCACCGGGGGCCGTGCAACATGGCCGTGACCAACAGCCGCGTATACGGGATCGGGCCGGGGGCGAGGGTGCTCCTCTTCGCGCCGCTGCACTTCGACGCCTCGGCGGGCGACATGTTCACCGCCCTCTGCACGGGAGCCACGCTCTGCGTGGGTAGCCGGGAGTCGCTTCTCCCCGGCCCCGAGCTGCTGGGCCTGTTGCGGAGGATGGAGGTCACGCACGCCAAGTTCACCCCCTCGGCGCTCGCGGCGCTTCCGCGAGCCGACCTCCCTCACTTCTCCACCGTCATCACCGGGGGAGAGGTGTGCACGGGGGAGCTGGTGGCACGGTGGGCCCCGGGACGGCGCTTCATCAACGGGTACGGGCCCACCGAGGCCAGCGTCCGGCTGACGGCCGTGGACTGCACTGACGGTTCGCGCGCCCCCTCCATCGGATACCCCATCTCGAACGTCCAGCTGCACGTGATGAACCCCTTCCTGCAGCCGCTCCCCGTGGGCGCGGCCGGGGAGCTCTTCATCGGCGGGGTGGGGCTGGCGCGGTGCTACTGGAACCGACCCGAGCTGACGGCCGAGAAGTTCATCCCCGACCCCTTCAGCGGGCAGCCGGGGAGTCGCCTCTACCGCACCGGCGACGCGGCACGGTACCTGGACGGCGGCGCCCTGGAGTTCCTGGGCCGGCTGGACGGGCAGGTGAAGATCCGCGGCTTCCGGATCGAGCTGGGCGAGATCGAGGCGGTGCTGTACGGCCACCCCTCCGTCGACCAGGCCGTGGTGGCAGTGCGGCAGTCCGGCTCCGCGGAGCCGGCGCTCGTGTGCGGCCTCGTTCCCACGGCGGGGGCGGACCTGGATCCCTTGGAGGTGCGCGTATTCCTCTCCCGGAAGCTGCCCGACCACATGGTCCCCTCGCACTTCCACCTCCTGGACTCGCTTCCCCTGCGGACCAGCGGAAAGGTGGACCGCGACGCGGCGCTGGCGCTGCTGGTGGACGCGCAGCCGGTCGCCCGGGCGGCGCACGTCCCGCCCACGAGCGCCGGGGAGCGCCTGGTGGCCCACCTGTGGAGTCAGGTGCTGGAGGTGCAGAAGATCGGCATCCACGACGACTTCTTCGAGCTGGGCGGCCACTCGTTGAGCGCGACCCGGCTGGTGGTGCGCCTGCGGGAGGCGTTCCAGACCGACCTCCCGCTGGCCCGGCTCTTCGAAAGCCCCACCGTGGCGGGCGTGGTGGAGTGCCTGACGGAGTCCTGGGGGTCCAGGGAGACGGTGGAGGAGATCGCGGAGGCCGTCCTCCAGGTGAGGGACCTCTCCGAAGAGCAGATCCAGCAGCTCCTCGCCGGGGGCGCGGAAGCCGGCACGGCCTCGCCACTCTGAACCGGGTTACCGTCTTGTCGAACACAGGGTTCCTGTCCACCCAGCAGAGTGAGCTTCTGAGCCGGATCCTCGCCCAGAAGGGGATTCGGGCGGGCGTGCGCCCCGGAGCCATACCCGTCCGTCCGGCCTCCGAGCGCAGCCGCCTCTCGTACTCGCAGCAGCGGCTCTGGGTGCTGGACCGCCTCCAGCCGGGCCTGTCGGCCTACAACATCCCCACCGCGGTCCGGCTGGAGGGCCGGCTGGACGTGGGCGCGCTGCGGAGGAGCTTCGACGCCATCCTTCGGCGCCACAGGGTGCTCTGCGCCACCTTCCCCGAGGAGGGGGGAGAGCCGGTGCAGCGGTTCCGCTCTCCCCCCGAGACCGGGATCCCGGTGATCGACCTGGGCCAGCTGGGCGGCCCCGAGCAGCAGGCGAGGGTCGCCGGGATCCTCGCGAGCGAAGCCCGGCGACCCTTCGACCTCTCCGGTGAGCTGCTGGCCCGCGCCCGGCTGATCCGGCTCGGGTCCGAGGCGCACGTCTTCGTGCTCACCATGCACCACATCGTCTCCGACGGCTGGTCGGCCGGGACCTTCGTGCGCGAGATGGCCGAGCTGTACCAGGCGTACGCGGGCGGCCACGAGCCCCGGCTTCCCGAACTGCCGATCCAGTACTCGGATTTCGCGGAGTGGCAGCGCGAGGCCCTGGAGGGCGAAGCGCTCCGGGCGCAGGTGGAGTACTGGGAGCAGACGCTCTCGGGCGACCTCCCGCAGCTGGAGCTGCCGGTGGACCGCCCCCGCGGCGCGGCACAGACCTTCGAGGGAGCCACCGAGACCTTCCCGGTGGACCGGGAGGTGGCGGAGGGGCTAAGGCAGCTGGCCCGAAGGCACGGCGCCACGCCCTTCATGGTGCTCCTGGCGGCCTTCAAGGTGCTGCTGTACCGCTACACCGGCGAGCGCGACCTGCGGGTGGGCACCCCCGTCGCGGGGCGCAGCCGGCCGGAGCTGGAGCCGCTGATCGGCTTCTTCGTGAACACGCTGGTGCTGCGCAGCCGGATCTCTCCGGAGGCGAGCTTCGACGAGTACCTCCAGGGGGTCCGGGCGGTCGCCCTGGGTGCCTTCGCCCACCCGGAGGCGCCCTTCGACCGGCTGGTGGAGAAGCTGAACCCGGAGCGGCGCGGGAGCCGCACTCCCGTGTTCCAGGTCATGTTCGTGCTGGAGAACGTCCCCGAGCAGCGCATCCAGGTCCCCGGCCTGGTCCTGGAGCGCCTGAACGTCACCAACGGCGCTGCCAAGTTCGACCTCACCCTCTTCATGCGGGAGGCGGGGGACAGCCTGCTCGGCTCCTTCGAGTACAACTCCCGCCTCTTCGAGAGGGCCACCGTCCAGCGCCTCCGGGAGCACTTCCTCAACCTCCTGCGCTCCATCGCCCGGGCGCCGGCCACCCCGGTGGGGCGACTGGAGCTGTTCAGCGCCGCCGAGCGCCGGGAGATGCTGGAGGGGTGGCAGGGCCGCGGCGCCCCCGCGCCCGGGGAGCCCGTCCACGAGGTCTTCCGTCGCCGGGCGCAGGCCACGCCCGAGGTCACCGCGCTGCGCTTCCCCGGGGGCTCGCTCACCTTCGCGGAGCTCGACGAGGAGGCCGACCGCCTGGCGGCTCGCCTCCGGGCCGCGGGGGTGGGCCCGGAGACCCGGGTGGGGATCTTCCTGGAGCGCTCCCCGGAGATGGTCGCCGCGGTATGGGGGGTGCTCCGGGCGGGCGGGGCGTACGTCCCGCTCGACCTCGCCGCGCCTCCCCGGCGAGTCGCCTATCAGCTGGAGGACGCCGGGATCGAGGTGGTGCTGACCCGCGAGTCGCTGCGCGGCAGGCTGCCGGCCTCCCCCGTCCGGGTGGTTCCGGTGGAGGGGCACGGCGGTGAGGCGCCCGCCGGCCCGCCGCAGTCTCCCGTGGAGATGGACAACCTGGCGTACGTCCTCTACACCTCCGGCTCCACCGGCCGTCCCAAGGGGGTGCAGGTCACCCACTGCGGACTGGCGAACTACCTGCTCAACTGGTGCCTGCCGGCGTACGGCGTGGCGGAGGGCGAGGGCGCGCCCGTGCACTCCTCGCTGGGCTTCGATCTGACCATCACCGGGCTCATGGCGCCGCTGCTGGCGGGCCGCCCGGTCTCGCTCGTTCCCGTGGAGGGGGAGCTGGAGGCGCTGGCCGGGCAGCTCTGTGGCGACTCCGAGTTCAGCCTGGTGAAGCTCACCCCGGCCCACATGGAGGTTCTCAACCAGCTGCTGGAGCGGGCCGGGCACCCGGGCGCCACGCGGGCGCTGGTGGTGGGGGGCGAGGCGCTGCACCCCCAGACCGTGGCCGACTGGCGCCGCCGCAACCCCCGGACGCGGATCTTCAACGAGTACGGCCCGACGGAGACGGTGGTGGGCTGCTGCGTCCACGAGGTCTCCGGTGAAGATCGCGAAGCGGCGGCGGTCCCGATCGGGACCCCCATCACCAACTCCCAGATCCACCTGCTGGACGCCGCCCTGGAGCCGGTGCCGGTGGGAGCGCCGGGCGAGATCTACATCGGCGGGATGGGGGTGGCTCGCGGCTATGCGGGGCAGCCGTCGCTGACCGCGGAGCGCTTCGTTCCCGACCCCTTCGGCGGCGTGTCCGGAGCCCGCCTGTACCGCTCCGGCGACCTGGCCCGCCGCCGCCCGGACGGCAGCCTGCTCTTCCTGGGCCGGATGGACGAGCAGGTCAAGCTGCGCGGCTACCGCATCGAGCTGGGGGAGATCGAGGCGTCGCTGCGCCGCCACCCCGCCGTCGAGGACGCACTCGTCTGCCACGTGAGGGAGGGAGCCGGAGGCGGCCACCTGGCCGCCTACCTGGTGGCCTCCGCGGAGCCCGCGCCGCAGGCCGCGGAGCTGCAGGACCACCTGCGCGAGTGGCTTCCCGAGTACATGGTCCCGTCCGCCCTGGCCTTCGTGGATGCCTTCCCGCTCACCTCCAATGGAAAGGTGGACCGCAGGGCGCTGCTGGAGTCCCACCGGGCGTCGTCCGCCAGCTCGGCCCGCTACGTGGCGCCGCGCACGGCGGTGGAGGGGATCCTGGCCGCGGTCTGGGCGGAGGTTCTGGGGCTGGAGCGGGTGGGGGTGGAGGACGACTTCTTCGAGCTGGGCGGCCATTCGCTGCTGGCGGTGCAGGTGGCCTTTCGCGCCGGCGCCGCCCTGAAGGTCGATCTCCCCCTGCGGGCTCTCTTCGACGCCCCCACAGTGGCCGCCCTGGCGCAGCACCTGGAGCGCGCGTCCGCGCGTGCCGACGCGTCCCCGCTGGAGCGAGCGGACCGGAGCCGGCCGCTCCCCCTCTCGTTCGCCCAGCAGCGGCTCTGGTTCCTGCACCGGCTGAACCCCCGCGACCCCTCCTACAACATCCCCCACGCCCTCCGCATCCGCGGCGACCTGCGGGTGGACGTCTTGCGGCGGGCGCTGGACGAGATCCTCCGCCGGCACGAGGTGCTTCGTACCTACTACCCCACCGTGGACGGGGAGCCGCGCCAGCAGGTGCACGCCGGGCTGGAGGTGCCGCTCCGGGAGGTGGACCTCCGGGGCGAGGACGACCCGCAGGCCGCCGCCCGGCGTGCCGTGGCGGACGAGATGGGCCGCCCCTTCGACCTCGCGGAACCCCCGCTCTTCCGCGTCGCGATCTTCCGGGTGGACGGCCAGGAGCACTTCGTGGCGCTGGTGCTGCACCACATCGTCTCCGACGCCTGGTCCACCGAGCTCCTGGTCAGGGAGCTGGTGGAGCTGTACACCGCCTTCTCCCGGGAGCAGCCCTCTCCCCTGGGGGAGCTGCCTTTCCAGTACGCGGACTTCGCGGCCTGGCAGCGCCGCCTGCTGACCCCGGAGGTGGTCTCCACCCAGCTGGAGCACTGGAAGCGGCACCTGGGCGAGCGTCCTCCCGTGCTGCAGCTTCCCACCGACCGCCCGCGTCGGGTCCGGAACTCCGTCGCCGGCCGAACCCACACCCTCTCCTTCCCCCGCCCGATCCGCGAGGCAGTGCTCCGGATCGGCCGGGAGCACGCGGTGACGGCGTTCATGGCCACCTTCGCGGCGTTCCAGGCGCTGCTGCACCGCTATTCCGGGCAGGACGACTTCGTGGTGGGGTCGCCGGTGGCCGAGCGCGGCCATCCCGGTCTGGACGGGGTGATCGGCCTCTTTCTCAACATGCTGCCGATCCGCGCCGACGTGGGGGGCGACCCCTCCCTCGCGGAGCTTCTGGAAAGGGTCCGCGGGGCCACCCTGGACGCCTTCGCCCACCAGCAGCTCCCCTTCGAGAGGCTGGTGGAGGCGTTCCCGCTGGATCGCGACCTGGCACACACGCCGCTCTTCCAGGTGATGTTCACCTTCCAGCACGCCTCGCCCCGGGTGTTCGAGCTCCCGGGCGTGGAGGTCCGCTCGCTGGACGTCCCGGCGCACACGGCCCGCTTCGACATCACGCTCTTCGTCATCGAAACGGGGCAGGACCTGGTCGCCCGGATGGAGTACGACGCCGAGCTCTTCGACGGGTCCACCATCGAGCGCATGATGCGCCACCTGGGCTCGGTGCTGGAGGCGATGGCCGGAGACCCGGGGCAGCGGGTCGGCGACGTGCCCCTGCTGGCGCCGGACGAGTCCGACCTCCTCCTGCGGGAGTGGAACCGGACGGAGCGGGACTTCCCGCTCGACCGCTGCCTGCACACGCTCATCGGCGGCTGGGCCGAGCAGGATCCCTCGGCCCTGGCCGCGGAGTTCGAGTCGGACCGTCTTACGCGTGGAGAGCTGGACCGCCGCGCGAACCGGCTGGCCCGGCTCCTCCGCGCGGAGGGGGTGGGGCCGGAGGTGCCGGTGGGCATCTGCGTGGAGCGGTCTCCCGAGATGCTGGTGGGGATCCTGGGGATCCTGAAGGCGGGGGGAGCCTACCTACCCCTGGACCCGGCGTACCCCGTCGAGCGCCTCTCCTACATGGTACGGGACTCGGGGACGCGGCTGGTGCTCACGCAGGACCGCCTGCTCGGACGCCTCGACGGCCTGGACGTCGGGATCCTGCGCCTGGACACCGACTGGGGCACACGCGTCGCGGTATTCTCCGACGATCCACCGGGGGAGGTATCGTCACCGGATAACCTGGCGTATATTATCTATACTTCCGGATCGACAGGCCAACCCAAGGGGACCATGGTGACCCACCGCTCGGTGGTGAACCACGGTCTCGCCATGGGCGAGGTGTACGGTCTGGACCGGGACAGCCGCCTTTCTCAGTTCTTCTCTCTGAGCTTCGACGGGTCCGTAGAGGACCTTTTTCCCCCGCTGCTGGCCGGCGGCGCGATCCTGTGCCACTCCAACCCGACGCAGCACGCATTGCGCCAGGTAATGGAGTTCTACCGGGACAAAGGGGCTACGGTGCTGCACTTGCCGACTGCGCTTTGGCACCATTTCTCCACCGAGCTGCATGGGGGGCGGGTAGAGCTTCCGCCGACGGTGCGCCTCACCTCGGCAGGGGGCGAGGCACTGGCGATGGAGAAGCTGCGCGAGTACCTGGCGGATACCGGGGGGAAGGTGCCCTTCGTGAACGTCTACGGGCCCACCGAGGCCACGGTGACAGCCAGCGTCCTTTCTGCGCGGACGGGAAGCTGGGACGACTTCACCGGGCGCAACCTCCCCATCGGGCGTCCGCTCCCCAACGTGACCCTGTACGTCCTCGACCGGCACCTGCAGCCCACCCCGCTGGGTGTCCCCGGCGAGCTGTACATCGGCGGGGTGGGCGTCGCGCGGGGATACCTGGGCCGCCCGGAGCTCACCGCCGAGCGCTTCGTCCCGGACCTCTTCGCGGGGGACGGGTCGCGCCTCTACCGAACGGGAGACCGGGTCCGCTACCTCCCCGACGGGGTCCTGGAGTACCTGGAGCGGATCGACCAGCAGGTGAAGATCCGAAGCTACCGGATCGAGCTGGCGGAGATCGAGGCGGCCCTGGCCGGGCACCCGGCCATCGCGGACGTGGTGGTGGAAGTGAAGACCCACGGCGCCGAGGACAGGCGCATCGTCGCCTACGTGGTCCCCACCGGCGAGATGCCCCCGGCGGTCGAGATCCGCCGCCACCTGGAGCGCTTCCTCCCGGCCTTCATGATCCCCTCGGCGCTGGTCCCGATGGAGCGCTTCCCGCTGACCCCGAACGGGAAGATCGACCGCGCGAGGCTTCCCGCGCCGGACTACGCCGAGCAGTCCTCGCGGAGCTTCGTGGCCCCCCGCACTCCCGGCGAGGAGCGAGTCGCGAAGATCTGGCGCGACGTGCTGCAGCTGGAGCAGGTGGGGGTGGACGACAACTTCTTCGAGGTGGGCGGGCACTCCCTCCTGGCGGTGCGCGTCCACGAGCGGCTGCAGGCGGAGTTCCAGCGCGAGATCCCGCTGATACTTCTCTTCGAGCACTCCACGGTGGCCCGCCTCGCCGACCTGCTCGGGAGGGAGCCCGCCCAGGGGAGCGCGCCCGGGAGCGATCCCGGGAGCGATCCCGGGGAGAGCGACGACTGGGCCGGCGAGCGCAGACGGGCGCTGAAGCGCCAGCGAGCGGCGCGGCAGGCCCGACCGACCGAATAGCCCGGCTCCCTTCCACGATAGGTACCTGGTGAGAGACGAGATCCTCATGGATGCCGCCGACGAGTGCTCGGTCGCCATCATCGGCATGTCGGGCAGGTTTCCCGGCGCCGCCGACCTGTACGAGTACTGGAGCCTTCTCCGGGAGGGACGCGAGGGGATCTCCTTCTTCACCGACGACGAGCTGGAGCTGGTCCCCTCCAGCGTCGGGATGGACGATCCACGCCACGTCAGGGCCAAGGGGATCCTGCAGGGGGTGGAGCTCTTCGACGCGCCGTTCTTCAACGTCCCGGCCCGGGAGGCCACCTGGATGGACCCGCAGCACAGGATCTTCCTGGAATGCTGCTGGTGGGCGCTGGAAGACGCGGGCTACGACGTGGAGCGCTACCCCGGCGCCGTCTCGCTGTACGCCGGGGTCAACTTCAACAGCTACCTGCTGTCCCGCATCGACAGGCTCCGCCAGGCGGGCGGCGCCGACCACTTCCAGATCATGCTGGGCAACGAGAAGGACCACCTGGCGACGCGGGTGGCCTACAAGCTCGGCCTGCGCGGCGAGAGCATCAGCGTACAGACGTCCTGCTCCACCTCGCTAGTGGCCGTTCACATGGCCTGCCAGAGCATCCTCAGCGGCCAGAGCGACATGGCCATGGCGGGAGGCGTCTCCCTCCGCCTGCCCCAGAAGGCGGGCTACCGCTACACGGAGGGGCTCGTGGCCTCGCCCGACGGGCACTGCCGCGCCTTCGACGAGCAGGCGAAGGGTACGGTGGCGGGCGAGGGGGTGGGGGTCGTGGTCCTCAAGGCCCTCCCGGACGCCCTCCGGGACGGAGATCACGTCTACGCCGTCATCCGGGGCTCGGCCATCAACAACGACGGGCACGCCAAGGTGGGCTATACGGCGCCCGGCGTCTCCGGGCAGGCGGAGGTGATCGCGAAGGCGCTGGCGATGGCCGACGTGGACCCGGACACCATCGGGTTCGTGGAGGCACACGGCACGGGAACGCCGCTCGGCGACCCCATCGAGGTGGAGGCGCTGACCCGGACCTACCGCCGCCACACGCAGCGCAGCGGCTACTGCGCGCTGGGCTCGGTCAAGAGCAACATCGGCCACCTCGACACGGCCGCGGGGGTCGCCGGGCTGATGAAGGCGGTCCTCGCCCTCCGGAACCGGCAGATCCCGCCGACCCTCCACTTCGAGCGCCCCAACCCGGCGCTCCGGCTGGAGGAGAGCCCGTTCTACGTCAACCGCGCCCTGCAGCCCTGGCCGGAGGCGGCCGGACACCCGCGCCGCAGCGGGGTCAGCTCCTTCGGGATCGGGGGCACCAACGTCCACCTGGTGCTGCAGGAGGCCCCGGAGCGGCGGACGGAGACCGAGGCCCCCGCGCCCCGGCTGTTCACCCTCTCCGCGCGGACCCCCACCGCACTTCGGCAGGCGGCGTCCGACCTCCGCGGCCACCTGGAGAGGCACCCCGTGCCGAGCCTGGCAGACCTGGCGTACACCCTCAACCTGGGACGCAGGCAGTTCCCGGTGCGCGTGGGGGTGGTGGCCGCCAGCGCGGAGGAGCTTGCCGCCCGCCTGGAGGGGCTCGCCTCCGCCGACATCGCGCCTCCTTCGCCGCCCACGCGGGTGGCCTTCATGTTCGCCGGTCAGGGCTCGCAGTCGGTGGGGATGGCCGAGGAGCTGCTCCGGGGCAGCCCGGTCTTCCGCCGCCACTTCGAGGAGTGCGCCCGGATCCTCGCGGATTCCCACGGCTTCGACCTGATGGAGGTGGTGTACCCGGGGGAGCGGGGGGAGGAGCAGGCACAACGGCTGCAGCGGCCCGGCGCCGTCCTCCCGGCGCTCTTCGCCGTCGAGTACTCGCTGGCGCAGACGTGGCGGGATCTCGGGATCGAGCCGGACGGGCTGATCGGGCACAGTTACGGGGAGTACGTGGCCGCCTGCGTGGCGGGCGTCTTCTCCCTGGCCGACGGCCTGTACCTGGCCGTGGAGCGGGGCAGGCTCATGGAGACGCTTCCCCCCGGCGCCATGCTGGCCGTCCACGCCTCCGAGGAGCAGGTCCGGCCCTACCTGGACGACGAGGTCGCGCTGGCCACGCTCAACGGGGACGCGGCTTCCGTCCTGAGCGGGCCCGTGGAGCGTATCGAGGCGCTGCGGGAGACCTTCCGGGCGGAGCGCATCGGCGCTCAGCGGCTGCCCATTCCCTTCGCTTACCACTCCCCGCTGGTGGAGTCCATCGCTGCGGAGTGCCGCCGCCTGATGGAGCGGGTGGAGCTGAGGCCCCCCCTCACCCCCTTCATCTCCAACTACACCGGTGACTGGATCACCGCCGCGGAGGCCACCGATCCAGAGTACTGGGTGCGGCAGATGCGCCACACCGTTCGCTTCTCCGACGGGATGAAGACGCTGCGGGAGCAGGGCTACGGGCTCTTCCTGGAGATCGGCCCCGGCCAGACGGTGACCCCCCTGGCCCGCCAGCTGGTGCCCGGCGGGGAGAGCGCCGTCCTCTGGTCCCTCCCCCGTCCCCGCGCCCGCGCCGGCGACCGTGAGACCTTCCTGGAAACGCTGGGCCGCCTCTGGGCGAGCGGGCGGAGCGTCCGCTGGGAGCGGCTCTACGAGGGCGAGCGGCGCAGCCGCGTGCCGCTGCCGGGGTATCCCTTCGAGCGACAGCGCTACTGGATCGAGATGAGCCCGGTCACCCGGTCCGCGGAGGCCGCCGGGCTGGAGGAGGAGTCCCCCCGGGAGGAGCCGGTGGCCGGTACCGTCCCCATGGAGGCCCCGGCGAGGTCCCACCGGGTGGACCGCTCCGCCGTGCGGGCGGAGTACGCGGCTCCGCAGGACGAGCTGGAGCGGGAGGTGGTCGAGATCTGGGAGGACGTCCTGGGCGTCGGGGGGGTCGGGCGGGACGACAGCTTCTTCGACCTGGGCGGCGACTCCCTGGTGGGTACCCAGGTCTACTCCCGCGTCGCCGGCCGCTTCCCCGTGGGGCTGGAGCTCAAGGACGTGCTCACCGGGGAGACACCGGCCGCTCTCGCCGCGAGGATCCGGTCGGCACGGGAGAAGTCGGATCTATCGCCCGACGCCGTGCCCCGGGCGATAGAGCCGATCGGGAGAATCCCGCGGGATGGCGATCTGCCGCTCTCTTACGGTCAGGAGTGGCTGTGGTCGGTGGACCAGGCCGCCCCCGGGAGCGCGGCCTACACCTTCCCGTTCGCCGCCCGGGTGCGGGGCGACCTGCGGTTCGACGTGCTCCGGGCCACCCTCAGCCGGATCCTGGAACGCCACGAAGTCCTCCGCTCCAGCTACCCCGAGGCGGAGGGCCGCCCCGTGCAGCGGATCGCCCCCGCAGGGGAGATCGACCTCCCTTTCACGGACCTCGGATACTTTCCCGAGTCCCAGCGGATGGAGCGCCTGCGCGAGGTGCTGGTCCGGGAGGCACGCCGGCCCTTCGACCTGCAGGCCGGGCCGCTCTTCCGGGCGCGCCTGCTGCGCCTGGACGAGGGAGACCACGTGGTCGCCATCGCCATGCACCACATCGTCTCCGACGCGTGGTCGATGGGGATCTTCGCCCGCGAGCTTTCGCTGCTCTACCCGGCGATCCGGGACGGCGCGCCGGCTCCCCTCCCCGAGCTTCCCATCCAGTACTCGGACTTCGCCGCCTGGCAGAGGCTCGACGCAGACGACGCCCGCGAGGCGTCCCGGATCTCGTACTGGAAGCGGCAGCTCGCCGGGGCGCCCCAGCTCCTGCAGCTGCCGACCGACCGCCCCCGCCCCGAGAAGCAGTCGGGGCGGGGTGCCCGCCTCCCCTTCTCCTTCAGCCGGGAGCTCGCGGGAGAGCTTAGGCGCGTGGGGAGGGAGGAGAAGGCCACGCTCTTCATGGTCCTGCTGAGCGGGTTCACGGCCCTGCTCCACCGGCTCGGCGGGCAGCAGGACATGCTGGTCGGGATCCCCCTGGCCGGGCGAAACCGCCCGGAGACGGAGGAGCTGATCGGCTGCTTCATCAACACCGTGGTCGTCCGCGCGGACCACTCCGGCAATCCCCGCTTCCGGAGCCTGCTGCAGCAGGTGCGGGACACGACCCTGGAGGCGTACGCCCACCAGGATCTTCCCTTCGAGCGGGTGGTGAGGGCGGTACAGCCGCAGCGCAGCACCGGTCACGCGCCGCTGGTGCAGGTGCTCTTCGACTTCCAGAACATCCCTCCGCGGCCGCCCCTGAGCATCGAGGGGCTGGACATCGAGCCGCTGGGGGCCGAGCTGGCCACCGCCAAGCTGGACCTGGTGGTGGACATGTGGGAGCGCGAGGACGGCCTGGCCGGCTCCGTCGAGTTCAGCACCGATTTGTTCGAGCCCTCCACCATCCGCGACCTCATTGAGCGCTTCGAGGCGCTGCTGGCCGACGCGGCCCGCAGCCCACAGACGCGGGTCGAATCACTGGACGTGGCCACGGGGGAGGAGAAGCAGGAGCGCGTGCGCAGGCAGGAGGAGCGGGCCGCAGGCAAGAGGATCCGGTTCGAGCAGGTCAAACCCAGAGCCGTCCAAGTCCCCGGAGGAGAGCCATGAGCGACAAGTCCAACCCGTTCGAGCGGGCCAGCGGGTTTCCCGGAGCCAAGCCCAAGGGCGTCCGCGTAGCGCGCGGAGACCTGGTCCGTATGAGCCAGCCGGATCCCTCGGGTCGGCTTCCCCTGGTGGTGGAGCCGGGGATGCCCGGGGTCAGCCTCGCCGACTGGATCGGCTCCAACCGCGAGCTGGTCGGGCAGAAGCTGGTGGAGAACGGGGCCATCCTCTTCCGGGGGTTCGGGATCCGCACGGCGGAGGACTTCCACCACCTCACGAGCGCCGCCTCGGGCGAGCTGCTGCAGTACAGGGAGCGATCCACGCCCCGCACCGCCGTGGGCGACCGGATCTACACCTCCACGGAGTACCCGGCGGACCAGGAGATCCCGATGCACAACGAGAACTCCTACTCCCACAAGTGGCCGCGCAAGCTCTGGTTCTTCTGCCACCAGGCGGCGCCCGAGGGGGGCGAGACACCTCTGGCGGACAGCAGGAAGATGCTGGAGCGGATCGACCCCGAAGTCCGGCGGAGGTTCGTCGAGAAGGGGGTGATGTACGTCCGCAACTACCGTGAGGGCCTCGACCTGGACTGGCGGACCGCGTTCCAGACCGACGACCGGGAGCAGGTGGAGGAGTACTGCCGCCAGAGCGGGTCCGAGTTCGAATGGCTCGACGGCGACCGGCTGCGGACGCGGCAGGTGCGCCACGCAGTGATGGACCACCCCGAGACCGGGGACACGGTCTGGTTCAACCAGGCTCACCTGTTCCACGTCTCCAGCCTGGCTCCGGAGGTGCGCGAGTCGCTGCTGGAGCTGCACGGGGAGGAGGACCTCCCGCGCAACACCTACTACGGGGACGGCACGCCCATCGAGGACTCCACCATGGACCACATCCGCGAGTTGTACCGCCAGGAGTCTGTCACCTTCCCCTGGCAGGAGGGAGATGCGCTGCTCGTGGACAATGTGCTGGTGGCTCACGGGCGCCGGCCGTTCTCCGGGCCGCGCAAGATCCTGGTCGCGATGGCCGAGCCGATGCAGGCGCCGCAGGGATGAGCACGGGGCCCAACTCCGATCCAGGGACAAGCATGACCATGCACTCCGACGTCATCGAGGGCTTCCGCCTCTCTCCCCAGCAGCGGCGGCTCTGGAGCCTCCAGGATCGGGCGGCCCCGCTGATGAGCTCGTTCGGGCTCCGCCTGCGCGGCAGCCTGGATCCCAGGGCGCTGGAGCAGGCGATCCGCAGGGTGGTGGAGCGACACGAGATCCTGCGCACCAACTTCCACGACTTCGGGACCATGGAGCTTCCCCTCCAGGTCGTCCAGGAGGGGGAGAGCCTGAGGCTCCCCGAGCTGCGGACCGAGTTGACCCCGGGCGCGGATCTGGACGAGGCCTTCCGGCGCGCCGCCACCGACGTCGCGGAAGGCGCGGTCGACCTGGCGAACGGTCCGCTGCTGCGCTGCTCGCTGACTTCGGGCGCCGACGACGACCACCTCCTGGTGGTCGGGGTGCCCGCCCTGTGCGCCGACCTGGAGTCGCTGAGGAACCTGGCGCGAGAGCTGGTCGAGGCCTACGCGTCGCTCCTGCGAGGCGAGGCGCTCGAGGAAGCGGCGATCCAGTACGTGCAGTACTCGGAGTGGCGCAACGACCTGGAGGAGCCGGCGACCCGGGACGGAGAGGACGCGCCCGGCGCCTCCGCCGGGGCGGCGCCGAGGCTCCCCTTCGAGACGGCCGCCGGAAGCGCCTCCACGCCGTTCGCGGTCCGCGGCCTCTCCCTGGAGGTCCCCGCCGGGGTGGAGGCCGCGGCCGCCGACCTCGCCCGGCGCCACCAGGCGGAGCCCGCGGCCTTCTGGCTGGCGTGCTGGTACGCGCTGCTGTGGAGGCATGGCGGCAGCCAGGAGATCACCACCGGCTACCTCTTCGACGGGCGTACCTTCGAGGAACTCGCGAACTGCATCGGGCCGTTCGCCGAGCCGGTGCCGCTCCGGGTGCGCCTCGCCGCCGACTACCAGTTCGAGGAGCTGCTAGAGGCCGTTGCGGGAGCCGTGCGGGAGATCGGGGAGGGAGAGGGCGCCGCGCAGGCCCATCCCGACGGCGCGGCCGGGCCGCTGGCGATCCAGTTCGAGAGCTTCCGGCACGCGCTCCTCTCGGCAGCCGGCCTGCAGGCTCGCCTTCTCGGGCCTGAGGCCACCGTCGACCGCTTCAAGCTCAGGCTGACCTACCTCGCCGGGGACGCGGGTGCCGAGGTCCGGCTCTCGTTCGATCCGGCCGTCTACTCCCGGGAGGCGGCGGATCGCCTGCTGCGCTCGCTGGAGGCGCTTGCCCGGGACGCCGTGGACGACCCGGCGAAGCGGATCGACCGCCTGGCCCTCCTGAGCGATGCCGACCGGCAGGAGCTGCTGGTGGAGTTCAACGCCACCGAGGTGCCGCCGGACGCCCGGCTGGTGCACGAGTGGCTGGACGAGCGCTGCCGGGAGACCCCCGAAGCGGTGGCTCTCCAGGACCTCGGCGGAGAGCTGAGCTTCGCGGAACTGGCCCGCGACTCCGACCGGCTGGCGGTGCACCTGCAGTCACTCGGGATCGGTCCCGAGGACCGCGTGGGCGTCTGCCTGCGCCGCTCCAGCCGCCTGGTGGTGGCGCTCCTGGGCGTGATGAAGTCCGGGGCCGCCTACGTCCCCCTGGACGCCGACGACCCGCCCCAGCGGCTCCGCCACGTCCTGGCCGACTCCGATCCCCGGGTCGTGCTCGGGGAGCGTGATACCCTCGACCGGCTGGAGATCGGCGCGATCCCCACCCTGGCGCTGGACGAGGCGTGGGAGGAGATCGCCGCCGGTGCGGCGGAGCGCGCGCCCGCGGGCGGGGTCCGCGGGGAGAACCTGGCGTACCTGATCTACACGTCCGGCTCCACGGGCCTGCCCAAAGGCACCTGCGTGACGCACCGGGGGTTGGCCAACTACCTGCGCTGGGCCTGCCGCTACTACCGCGTGGCGGAGGGCCGTGGGTCGGTGCTGCACTCGCCCGTCACCTTCGACCTCTCCGTAACCAGCCTCTTCGCACCCCTGCTGGCGGGGCGCCCGGTGCGCGTTCTCCCCCCCGCCTCCGACCTCCAGGAGATGGCGGAGGTGCTGGAGGAAGGGGAGTGGAGCTTCATGAAGCTCACCCCCGCACACCTGAAGGCGCTCTCCGGGCAGCTGGGCGAGCGGGCCGCCCGCAGCGCGCGCGTGCTGGTGGTGGGGGGGGAGGCGCTGCACGGGGAGCAGGTCGAGTTCTGGCGCAGGCAGGCGCCGCAGGTGAGGATCGTCAACGAGTACGGCCCCACGGAGACGGTGGTGGGGTGCTGCATCCACGAGGTGGGGCCGCAGGACCCCGCGACCGGTCCGGTGCCCATCGGCCGGCCGGTGGACAACACCCGGCTCTACGTGCTGGACACGGAGCTGCAGCCGGTGCCGGCGGGAGTGCAGGGCGAGCTCTATATCGGGGGCGAAGGCGTCGCGCGCGGCTACCACCGCCGCCCCGCGCTCACGGCCGAGCGCTTCGTGCCGGACCCCTGCGGCCCGCAGCCGGGAGCATGCCTGTACCGCACGGGAGACGCGGTGCGCTTCCGCGCCAGCGGAGAGCTGGAGTTCCTGGGCCGGCTGGACGAGCAGGTGAAGATCCGCGGCTACCGGGTCGAGCTGGGAGAGATCGAGGCCGTGCTGCGGGGGCACGAGGCGGTGCGCGACACGGTGGTGGTGCTGCGCGAGGACGCGCCCGGCGATCCCCGGCTGGCGGCGTACCTGGTGTACCGGGGGGAGCAGGCCGAGGCGAGGGCACTGCGCGCGTACCTGGCCGAGCGCCTACCGGAATACATGATCCCCGCGCACTTCGTCACCCTGCAGGCGCTGCCGCTGGCGCGCAGCGGCAAGGTGGACCGCGGGGCGCTCCCCGCCCCGGCCGACGCCGGCGAGGAGCAGGGCCCAGGCTACCAGGCCCCCCGGACCCTCACGGAGGAGGTGCTTTCCACCATCTGGTCGGAGGTGCTTGGCCGGGACCGGGTGGGAGTGGACGACAACTTCTTCGAGCTGGGCGGCGACTCCATCCGCAGCATCCGGATCCGCTCGCTCGCGCGGCAGCGGGGGCTCGCGGTCTCCAACCAGGACCTCTTCCAGCACCAGACGATCCGGCAGCTCGCGCAGCACGTGCGCTTCGGAGAGGAGGAAGGAGCGTCGTCCTTCGAGCCCACCCGGCCCTTTCAGCTGCTCGGCGAGCAGGACCGGGGTCGGCTCCCGGAGTCGGTGGAGGACGCCTTCCCGCTGGCGGCGCTGCAGGTCGGGATGGTCTACCACAGCGAGTACCTGCCCGAGTCGGCGGTCTTCCACGACGTTCACGCCATCGACCTGAAGATCCCCTTCGACCCGGTGGCGCTGCAGGGGGCGCTGGCGCATCTCCTCGCGCGCCACCCGGTGCTGCGCGGCAGCTTCGACCTGGCCGGCTACAGCCGGCCGCTGCTGCTGATCCACCGCGAGGTGGCGGTGCCGCTGGAGGTCGAGGACATCCGCCACCTCTCGGCGGAGGAGCAGCGCGATCTCCTGGAGGGGTGGCTGCAGGAGGAGAAGCACCGTGCCTTCGACTGGACGCGGGCGCCGCTGCTGCGCTTCACGGTGCACCGGCGCAGCGACGAGACCTGCCGCTTCGGCTTCAGCTTCCACCACGCCATCCTCGACGGCTGGAGCGTGGCCACCCTGCTGACCGAGCTCTTCCGGAGCTACCTGGGCTTCCTGGAGGACTCGCGGCCTCCCGCCCTCCCGGAGATCCCGGTCTCCTTCCGGGACTTCGTGGCGCTGGAGCAGGCCACGGTCGCCTCTCCCCAGGCGCGGGCCTTCTGGAAGGAGTTCCTGCACGAGGCCAGCGTACACCCGCTGCCCCGGACCCGGCCGGAGGGCGCACGCAGCGCCTCGGGGATCCACATCCAGCGGGTCGACCTCCCGGCGGAGGTCTCGGACGGGCTCAAGCGGCTCTCCCGCTCGACCACCGTCCCCATCAAAAGCGTTCTCCTGGCGGCCCACCTCCGGGTGCTCGGCCACTGGACCGGCCACTCCGACGTCCTCACCGGGGTGGTCTCCAACGGCCGGCCCGAGGCGACCGGAGGCGAGCGCGTCACGGGCCTCTTCCTGAACACCGTGCCGTTCCGGGTCCGTCTTCAGGGGGAGAGCTGGGCGGACCTGGCCCGGAAGACCTTCGAGACCGAACGCGAGATGCTGCCTCACCGGCGGTACCCGCTCTCGGTGCTGCAGCAGGAGAACGGCGGCGGGAAGCTCTTCGACACCGCCTTCAACTTCATGCACTTCCACGTCTACCAGACGCTGGAGAACCTGCGCGACGACGTGGAGCTGCTGGGCTGGGGCGGCTACGAGGAGACCAACTTCCCGCTCACGGCCAACTTCTCGATGGACCTGGCCACCTCGCGGGTGGAGCTGTGGCTCAACTGCCTGCCGGACGAGCTGGAGGTCGGGCTGGTGGAGCGGATCGCCAGCACCTACGCCGCCGTGCTGGGGGCCATGGCCCTGGACCCGTCGGGAGACTTCCGCTCGCTCGGGCTGCTCGACGAGGAGGAGCGGCGGCAGGTGGTGGCGGGATGGAACGACACGGGCCGCGAGTACCCGGACGCAGGCCGCGCCCTGCACGAGCTGATTGAGGCGCAGGCGGCGCTCTCTCCCGGGCGCCCGGCCGTGGTCTTCGAGGGGCGACGGCTCACCTACGCGGATCTCGACCGGCAGGCCGAGCGCCTGGCGGCGCTGCTGGCCCGGCACGGCGTGGGCCCGGAGTCGGTCGTCGGCGTCTGCACGGAGCGCTCGCTGGAGATGGTCGTGGCCCTGCTGGGGATCCTCAAGGCGGGCGCCGCCTACCTCCCCCTGGACCCCGACACCCCCGCGCAGCGCCTGCGCTACATGCTCGGCCAGGCCGGCGCCGCCGTGGTGCTGGCCCAGGCAGCCTTCCTGGAGCGCCTCGCGGGAGAGGCTCGCCTCCTCCTGGACCTGGAGGCGCTGCCGGAGGCCGAGGAAGCCCCCCGGGCGCGGCCGGTCGTGTCGCCGGAGAGCCCGGCGTACGTGATCTACACCTCGGGGACGACGGGACTTCCCAAAGGCGTGGTGATCCCCCATCGGGGGATCGTCAACCGGCTGCTGTGGATGCAGGAAGCGTTCGGGCTGGGCGAGGACGACCGGGTGCTGCAGAAGACGCCCTACACCTTCGACGTCTCGGTGTGGGAGTTCTTCTGGCCGCTGCTGACGGGGGCCTCGCTGGTGATGGCGCGACCCGGAGGGCACCGTGACCCGCGCTACGTCTCCGGGGTGATCCAGAAGGCGGAGATCACCACGCTGCACTTCGTCCCCTCCATGCTGGGGGCCTTCCTGCAGGCCGGGGAGGTGCCGCCGCTGCCCACGCTACGCCGGGTGATCTGCAGCGGGGAGGCGCTGGGCGCGGAGCAGGTCGAGCGCTTCTACGCGTCCATCGACGCGGAGCTGCACAACCTCTACGGGCCCACGGAGGCGTCGGTGGACGTCAGCTGGTTCGCTTGCAGGCGCGGCGAGGCGCAGCGGAGGGTGCCGATCGGGCGGCCGATCGCGAACACGCGGCTCTACGTGCTGGACGAGGGGCTGGAGCCGGTGCCGGTGGGGGTCGCGGGCGAGCTGTACATCGGGGGAGTGGGGCTGGCGCGGGGCTACGCGGCGGACCCGGCGCAGACGGCGAGCCGGTTCGTGCCGGACCCGTTCGAGGAGGGGGGGCGGCTGTACCGGACGGGAGACCGCGCGCGGTTCCAGGCGGACGGCGAGCTGGAGTACCTGGGGCGGGTGGACCACCAGGTGAAGATCCGCGGCTTCCGCGTGGAGCTGGGCGAGATCGAGAGCGTGCTGGGCGCGCACGCCCAGGTGGGGCAGGCGGTGGTGGTGGCGGCCGAGCGAGGGGGGCACGCGAGCCTGGCGGCGTACGTGGCTCCGCGCGCCGGGTCTTCGCCCTCGGCGGCGGAGCTGAGGGGCCACCTCCGGGAGCGCCTGCCGGAGTACATGGTTCCAGCGCACGTCGTGCTGCTGGACGCGCTCCCGCTCACCCCCAGCGGCAAGGTGGACCGCACGGCGCTCCCCGAGCCGGACCAGAAGCGGCCGGAGCTGGAAAGGGAGTTCGTGGAGCCCCGCAGCCACACGGAGCGGCTCCTGGCGGGGATCTGGGCCGAGGTCCTGGAGGTGGAGCGGGTGGGCGTCCACGACAACTTCCTCGAGCTCGGCGGCCACTCCCTCCCGGCCATCCAGGTCGTCTCGCGCCTCCGCCAGGTGCTGCAGCTGGAGTTCCCGCTCCGCGAACTCTTCGACTTCCCCACCGTGGAGCGCCTGGCCGAGAGGGTGGCCGCGCTGCAGGCCGGGGCGGGCCGGCAGGGGGACCGGCTGGAGATCGTTCCCCGGCGCCAGGCGCGTCCGATCGAGGCCGTCGGAGAACTCGACCTTGACGCGCTCCTCGGCGAGATCGAGGGGCTGGATGACGAGCAGGCGACGGACCGGCTCGACGCCGCACGCTTTCCCGGGGCGGACGTCAACCCCCTGACGTACGACCAGGAGCGCATCTGGAGGCTCGCGCACGAGAACCGCGGCCGCTTCCGCTACACCGTCTCGTTCATGTTCCGACTCCAGGGCGAGCTGGACGTGGATGCCCTCGTGCGCAGCGTGCGTGAGATCGTCCGGCGCCACGAGGTGCTCCGCAGCACCTTCCCGGCGCAGGACGGCGGGCCCGTGCAGCTCGTCATGTCGGAGATGGAGGTGCCGGTGGTCGTGACCGACCTCACCCCGCTTCCCGAGGAGCAGAGGGAGAGGGCGATGCAGGAGCGGACCGCGGAGGAGGCGCAGCGGCCGTTCGACCTGGAGCACGGCCCCCTCGTGCGCACCTCGCTGCACCGGCTGCGGCCGGACGAGCACGTCCTGCTGATGGTGAACTCCGCCATCGTGATGGACGACTGGTCGATGCGGATCCTGCTGCGCGAGCTCGGGACGCTCTACCAGGCATACTCCCGGGGAGAGCCGTCCCCCCTCCCCGAGCTGAGGGTGCAGGTAGCCGACTACGCCCGCTGGGAGCGGGAGTGGATCGGCGAGAGAAAGCTGGACTCGCTCCGCAGCTACTGGCTGGAGCAGCTTCCCGGCATGCTGAACCCCATCCGGCTGTCGGACCGTCCGCAGGGCGAGGTGTCCGACCGATCGAGGACGTTCACGCTGGATCTCCCGGATGCGCTCGCCGAGCGAATCCGCGAATACGGGCGCGAGCACGGGATGACGTCCGTCGTCATGGCGCTCACGGGGTTCAAGCTTCTCCTGCATCGCTACACCAGGGAGGAAGCGGTCTGCGTGGCCGTGGGGACGGCCCAGCGCGGGCGGGTGGAAGCCGAGTCGCTGATCGGGAGCTTCATGAACATCCTCCTCTTCCGCACCGACTTCTCGGGGAGCCCCACCTTCCGAGAAGCCCTGCAGCGGGTCCGCGACGTCGCCCTGGGCGCCTTTGCCCACCAGGAGATGCCCTGGACGGAGCTGGTCCGGACTCTACGGGAGGAGGGTCGGCTGGTGGACGAGCTGCCGAACCGCGTGATGTTCGACCACCTGGCCGCGTCGGCCGGGGAGATCCAGGAGGTCGCTGGCCTGCGGGTGACGCCCGTGACCCCGGAGCTCCGGCAGATGGTTTCGGGCAGCGACATGTGCTTCCGACTGCAGGAGAGGCAGGACGCGATGGCGGTGACCGTGTTCTACAAGACCGACCTCTTCGAGGATGAAGCGATCCGGAGGCTGGCCGACGACTTCCGCGACCTGATGCAGAGGGGGCTGGAGAATCCCTCTGCGCCCGTGTCGGATCTTCTCGGCATCGGGGAGCGCTGACTCCATGTCGACCGCTCTCAGCCGGATCATCCAGCTTTCCGCCGAGAAGCAGGCGCTGGTGGCCGCGCGGCTGGCCCCGGCCTCGTTCGGGCAGCAGCGCCTGTGGTTTCTCGACCAGCTCCAGCCGGACAGCCCCGCCTACCACATCTTCACGGCGGTGCGCCTGATCGGCCGGCTGGACGTGGAGGCGTTCAGGGCTGCGCTGGAGGGGCTGGTGGCGCGCCACCACGTCCTTCGCACCTCGTTCCCCCTGATCGGGGGGCAGCTGGTGCAGCTCGTCCATCCGCCGGAGCCCTTCCCCCTGGAGGTGGCCTCCGTCGCCGGGGGGGCCGAGGCGGAGCTGGGGCCGCGGCTCCGCGAGCTCGCCAGGCTGGAGTTCGAGAGGCGTTTCGACCTGCACGCCGGGCCGTTGCTCAGGGTCAAGCTGCTGCAGCTGGGCGAGGACGAGTCCGTCCTCATGGTCACCCTTCACCACATCGTCTTCGACGGCTGGTCGCGGCGCATCTTCCTGGGGGAGCTGGCCGCGCTCTACCGGGCGGCCTGTGAGGGCGTTCCGGCCGGCCTCCCGGAGCTTCCGCTGCAGTACGGAGACTTCGCACGCTGGGAGCGGCAGTGGCTGACCGGGGACGTGCTCCGGCAGCAGCTCGAGTACTGGCGGGACCGCCTGCAGGGGGCGCCGCCCAGCCTGGCCCTGCCGTTCGACCGGCCGCGGCGGGACGCCACCGGCGCCCGGGGAGGGCGCCTGCCCTTCGAGTTCCCGGCGGCGCTGGCGGACTCCCTGCGGCGGCTGTGCAGGCAGGCCGGGGTCACCCCCTTCATGCTCCTGCTGGCGGCCTTCAAGGTGCTGCTCTCCCGGTACTCCGGAAGCCAGGACGTGTCGGTCGGCACGCCGGTTGCCGGGCGCGGTCGCCCGGAGCTGGAGGGGTTGATCGGCTTCTTCGTAAACACCCTGGTGCTCCGCACCGACCTCTCCGGAAACCCCGGCTTCACCGAGCTCCTCCAGCGGGTACGGGAGGCGGCGTTGGGAGCGTACGCGAACCAGGATCTGCCTTTCGAGAAGCTGGTCGACGAGCTGCAGCCGGAGCGCGAGCCGGGGGTGAGTCCGCTCTTCCAGGTGATGTTCTCGGTGCAGAACGCCGTGGCGGAGGGGGCCGGCTTCCCCGGGCTGCGGCCCGCCCCGGTGGACTTCGAGCCGAGCGCCGCCCATTTCGACCTCAGCCTCACCCTGGTGGAGACGGAGAGCGTCATCGGCGGCTACTTCGACTTCAACCGCGACCATTTCGACGAGGCCACCATCCGGCGCCTGTCGGCGCACTTCGGCAACCTGCTGGAGGCCATCGCTGCGGACCCGGGCCGGCCGGTGGGCGATGTGCGGCTCCTGGGGGACGGGGAGCGCCGGCAGCTGCTGGAGGAGTGGGGGAGCGCGCCGCGCGCGCTGCCGCAGAGCCCGACGCTGCACGAC
>Ga0180215_1001275_pt1 | contig 28168 bp, 26 predicted proteins | sample eDN3rd37CBELigBY_FD_128871 | JGI IMG/M metagenome (GOLD analysis project Ga0180215, IMG submission 128871) | Enriched backyard soil microbial communities from Emeryville, California, USA - eDNA 3rd pass 37_C BE-Lig BY (version 2) (version 2) | ecosystem: Environmental > Terrestrial > Soil >...
CTCCGGCAGCGCCGACATGATCTTGACGCCATTACCCTTCAGGGCGTCGTAGATAATTTGCGAGTGCTTGACCGAGACTGGCATCGAGAAACCTCTTCAACAAACATATGCGCAGAACGAGTATCGCAACACTTGCCCTGCCATCCTCGCCAACCGCCAGACTCTGGCTCACGTACTCAGGACGGGCTACCGCGGCTGGTGAGCGCATCGTACCGCAGCAGGCACGCGCACGCGACACGTCGGGTTAGACTTCGCGACCGGAGAGGACGCGGGGAGATGCAACGATCAGAACATGCGTGAGCGGCTACGGGCGCGAGCGGCGACGTTCGAGCACTGGCTGACGCTGCTCATCGGGCGTGGGGAGCCGTCGCAGGGGGCCGAGCGGGTCACACCGGCAGTGCTCGCCGGGCTGGTCGGCATCGTCGCGCTTTGGCGGCTGGCGATCCTCGCTTACTCATACATCCTCGATCAGATCGGCTACATGACCTGCGGAGCGCTCGTCCCGCAGCCCTGGAACTACTCGGCCTGCTGGGACACCGCTTCGTACCAGCAGATCGCTGCCAACGGCTACACCTACACACCCGACCAGCCATCGACGATCGCGTTCTTCCCGATGTACCCGCTGCTGATGCGCTGGGCGGACGACCTGATTCCCGGCCCCGGCGACGTCAAGGCCGGCGTGATCGTCAGTTTCCTCGCGCTGATCGTCGGAATCGTCTACATCTTCCTGCTCACGCGCCGCGACTTCGGTGAGACGATCGCCTGGCGGACAGTCGGCTACCAACTGCTCTTCCCGAGCGCGTTCTTCTTCTCGGCGGCCTACAGTGAGGCGATCTTCCTCGCTGCGGTCGCCGGTTCGATCTACCACGCCCGGCGCGGCCAGTGGGTCCGGGCCGGGTTGTTTGCCGCCTTTGGCAGCGCAACGAAACTGGCCGGAGTGCTTCTGATGGTGCCGCTGGTTATTGAGGCACTGACCCAGCGAGCCTGGACCCGGCCACGCCCATTCACGGTGGTCGGGGTTCTCCTCGCGCCGTTGGGAGCGATCACCTACTTCACCTGGCTGCACGTCGAGTACGGCAGTTACCGGACATTCTTCGATGCCCAGCAGAACTGGATTCGCGAGTCGTTCAGCCCGGTCTTCGTGATGGGTATCAACCGCCTGCGTGGCGACATCTCCGACGCGGTCCTGTTCTACCCACCGACGATCACGCCGATCCCCGGAGTCTGGATCCTGATCGACACGACCCTTGTCGCGCTCTTCCTGGCGGCCGGTGTCTACCTCTGGCTCCGCGTCCGCGCCAGTTACGGCGCACTCGTCATCGCGCCGTCGTTGCTGTTCGGCCTCTCCGGCAACCCACAGAGCCTCAACCGTTACCTGCTGGTCCTCTTCCCGGTCTACATCCTGCTGGCGAAGATCCCATCCGAAGCGATCCGCGTCGCGCTGGTGATTGCGTTCGGGTTGGGTCTGGGGATCGAGGCGTTCTTCTTTATGAATGAGATGTGGGCGGGGTGAACCTCACCGCAACCCTGGCAACACCCGCTCTCCCAACAGCCGCAATCCCTCACGCGACGAGACCCCATGCGGCGTGCCGAACTCGATTCGGGTGACGCCGGATTCGAACAGCGCTTCGGACTGGCGGATGATGTCGTCCGGGTTTCCGGCGAAGGCGAAACGGTCGAGCAGGTCGTCGGGAATCAGGTTCCCGGCGGCGTCGTAGTCACCTTCGGTCGCAAGGGAGTCGATACGTGACAACAACTCCGGATCGATCGAGACGGTCGGGTCGAGACTGGCAACGACCGGCAGGTAGAGCGCCATCTCGCGCCGGATGCGCGAGCGCGCGACGTCGCGGTCCTCGTCAACGATGGTGACGGCGCCGAGACAGATGCCGATCTCGTCAGCGCTCCTCCCGGCGCGATTGGCACCTGCCGCAATCCAGTCGCGGACGACCGGGACAACGTCAGGGTTGGCCGAACCGCCGATCTTGACCTCGTCGGCGCGTTCCCCGGCCAGCCCAAGCGTCTGACGCCCCCAACTTCCGATGAGCAGTGGCACCCGCTCGCGCTCAACTTTGTAGCGCAGGGCGTGGTGCTCGGTGAGTTGGAAGTGCTGGCCGTCATACCGTTCGCGGCGGCCAGCAAACAGATGCTCGACGACATCAACTGCCTCACGCATTCGGGAGAGCGGACGATCCTGCGCCACGCCGATCTCATCGAGCCACGCGCCACGGGAGAGTCCAAGATAGGCACGACTGCCTGAGAGCAGGTCGAGCGAGGCGATCTGACCGGCGATTTCGACTGGGTGGAGCGTGAAGGGGTTAAGCGACGCCGGACCAAGCCTGATCCGGTTCGTCGCCTGCGCCGCGACAGCCAGCGGGACGATGGGCGGCTGAAACAGCAGGTCAGCGTAGATCGAGAGAACGTCGAATCCGTAGTCCTCGACACGTTGCGCCAGTTCGGCGTAATCGGACGGATGCTTGTCGGACTGGAAGGCGATCGAGAGTTCGCGGCGGCTCACGTCAGGTCGTCCGTCGCAAGCGTTCGCCGTCCGATTCGCTCGATTCGCATGATCAGTCGTTCCTCTGGATCAGGGCAGGCCACGAGCGTGTCACGCTCAAGCCAGTCGTTCGCGTCGAGCACACGTTGCTTCGGCGTCAGCAGCGGGATGACCGACTGGAGGGCGTAGAGGCAGAAGTGCTTCCCCTCCGGTATCCGCACCCGGCTCGACTCAGTCAACTCGAAATAGTCCCCAACCTGCATCCCACAGACCGAACGACCCTCGATCGCATCGACAGTCACCCGCAGGTCATACAGCTCGAACTGGTCCTGATCCGACTCACCGGTCATCGAGGTGCTCACTCCTTCCCGTCTACCCACGTTGTACCCTGTACCCCTCCATTGGCATCCTGAATAGTTCGCCACAGCGATCTCGACAGATGACATGTTCGGGAGTGCTGTCCCGCGTTCCCTGTCATCCCTCCGTTCGTCGGGATGACAGGGAAACAGACAGACGCAACCCGACACAATCACTGTGGTGGACACTGAGGCGTGAGACGTAGGAAGTACATGCAGGAAGTTTCCTTCCTCCCAACGCATCACGCATCACGCATCACGCATCACGCATCACATCGTCCCACGACTCGACACTCAGTGCCTCGATCAACTCTGCATGCAACTCCGGGGTGGCCGCAGCAACCAGCGGCGTCCGGCGGCGCAGGTCCAGGTCGATCGTGACAGGGACGCCGTCGAAACCGGAGAGGATGCTGCCGGTCTCGTTCAGGAGTGCCAGCGCCCCAGCGTAGTCGACGATCTTCTCTCCGAAGCCGCGTGGGGAGATTCGGTTCGGGTTGACCAATGCTTCGAGCGTCCCGCAGGCGATCAGGGCCAGATCGAGCGCGCTACAGCCCGTTACCCGAATACGGCGGGCCTCGACGGCGATCCGTCGCAGCGTGCGCCAGGCGGCATCGGTCTCGGGGCGAATCAGTGCAACCCGGGCGTTCGGGAGCGTCGTAACTGGAGTAGCCCGGACCGGCACGCCATCGAGTTCGACGCCATGCCCACGGGCAGCGGTGAAGACCTCGCCGGTCGGCAGGTTCATGACGCATCCGGCAACGAGTTCGCCGTCCTCGACGACACCGACCGAGAAGGCGTAATACGGGAACCCGAACACATGCCCCTCGCGGAGTGGTGTCGATGCTAGTTCCGCGAGGCTCGCTCCGGGACGTGGGACGAAGTTCGGGACGGCGATCGCGTTGTTGGTCGCATCGATCGGGTCAACGATGGCCGTCAGGGCCGAACCACGGTCCAGAAAGCCCACTTCTTCGGAGAGGATGTTCATCCGCGGGTTGACGGCTTCAAGAAACGCCAGCGCGGTGTCTTCGGCGAGTTGGTCGATCATCGTCGTGTCGGCGCCATCGGCACCGAGTCCGACAACCTCCGCGAGCCGGTGATACTCGGCGCGAACGACGGCGTCACGGACGTGCTGACCACAGGCAACCAGCGCGTGGACGATCGCGGTGTAGGTATCGCTCATGGACCTTCAATTCGATAGCGAGCGGTGTCAGACGACGATCTGCCGCCCTGCGCCCGGCGACGCATCGCCGTGCGATTTGCTATCGTAACAGCCGGTCGAGTGAGAGGGGGACCCGTGCCGCGTCACGTCATCACGCTGATCGCTGTCACCGCAGCGTTCTTCGGTCTACTCTGGTTCGGCGTCGTCATCCTCGGCCAAAGCGAAGGCGAAGTCATCCTCGCCAGTATCGCCACCCTCTTCCTGATCGGCTTCGGAATCAGTTTCAGCGCCTCATCAATACGGCGGGAGTAGGGTGTAGCCATTAGCTGTTAGCTATTAGCCGTTAGCTTGTCCGTGCGTATCAAGGGATCGACCCTTCCGATACATGAGAACAAGCTAATGGCTAATGGCTAACTAACTACTTCTTATTCATCTCCTCGATCTGGCCGGTCACGACGAAGACGATGCGTTCGCAGATGTTGGTGACGCGGTCGCCGATGCGTTCGACGTTGTGGGCGACCCAGAGGAGGTGGGTGGCGCGGGTGATCGTGCGCGGGTCAGAGATCATGAAGGTCAGCAGTTCGCGGTAGACCTGCTCGTAGAGGCGGTCGACCTCGTCGTCGCGACGGGCGATCTGGCGGGCGCGCTCGGCATCCATCTCGGTGTAGGCATCCAGCGCGTCGACCAGCAGTTCGCGGGCGATATCGGCCATCCGCGGGATATCGACCAGCGGCTTGAGCAGTGGCTCGTCGGCTGTCCGCAGCGTCAGGACGGCAATGCCTTCGGCGTGGTCGGCCATCCGCTCCAGTTCGGTGACGATGTGCATGACGGCAGCGATCCGACGCAGGTCGCGGGCCATCGGCGCCTGGGTCGCCATCAGGTTGATGGCGGCTTCTTCCAGTTCCCAGCGGGCTTCGTTGATCTTCGCGTCATCGTCGACGACCTGCTGGGCAAGCACGGCATCCTGGGACCTGAGCGACTCGACCGCCCGGCCAATCGCTTTCTCGACCATACTGCCAAGCGTCAGGACGCCATCCTGGAGATCCTGCAAGCTCTGGGTGAATCCGGTGCGCAACATCGAAGTCTCCTTTGGTTCGGGACGCGGGAGGTGGGATGCGGGACGCGATGCTTTCAAACCTTCCGCGATCCGCGATCCGCGCCCCACGTCCCGATCAACCCACGCGTCCTGTGATGTAGTCCTCGGTCCGAGGATCCTTCGGGCTGGTGAACAGCTCGCGGGTCGGGCCGACTTCGACGAGTTCCCCGGCGCGTCCCTCACCCATCGTCATGAATGCGGTCAGGTCGGAAACGCGCGCTGCCTGCTGCATGTTATGCGTCACGATCATGATCGTGTAGTTCTCGGACAATTCTCGCATGAGATCTTCGATTCGGAGCGTCGCAATCGGGTCGAGCGCGGAACATGGCTCGTCCATCAGGATCACCTCCGGCTGAACGGCGATGCAACGCGCGATGCAGAGGCGCTGCTGCTGACCGCCGGAGAGCGAGAGGCCACTCGACTTCAGTTTGTCCTTGACCTCGTCCCAGAGAGCGGCCGAACGGAGGCTGCGCTCGACCAGTTCGTCCATATTGCCCTTGTATCCGTTGATCTTCGCGCCCCAGGCGACGTTGTCGTAGATCGACTTCGGGAACGGGTTCGGCTTCTGGAACACCATCCCGATCGTCCGGCGCACAGCGACCGGGTCGATCCCCTGATCGTAGAGATTCTCACCACGGAAAAGGATCTGCCCCTCGACACGGGCTGCTGGGACGAGGTCATTCATCCGGTTGAACGAGCGCAACAGCGTGCTCTTGCCGGACCCGGACGGGCCGATCAGCGCCGTGATCTTGTGCTCCGGAACCTTCAGGTTCGCATCGCGGAAGGCGAGGAAATCTCCGTAGTAGATGTTGACGCCGCGCGCTTCGATGATAGTTGGCGCGCTTTCGAGATCGGCGTCCAGGCCATGACCGGTCAATTGTGGGACAACGCTCATCGTCTGTGCCTACCAGTTCTGATTCTTGCGGAAGTAGTTGCGCAGCATGATCGCCGCCAGGTTCATTGTCAGCAGCAAAATCAGCAGGACGATGATCCCGGCAGCGGCGATAGCGTGGAAATCGGCCTGCGGGCGTGAGATCCAGTCGAAAATCTGCATCGGCAGAACCGTGAAGCGGTCGCCCGGCCCATCCGGCGTGAACGTGATGTAGGTGGCCGCGCCGACGACAATCAGCGGGGCAGTCTCACCGATGGCTCGCGAGAGGGCGAGAATCGTGCCGGTCAGGATACCGGGCATCGCGGCCGGCAGCACGTGCGACCAGACCGTCTGGAGTCGGGTCGCGCCCAGCCCGAGCGACGCCTGCCGCAGCGAATCCGGGACGGCCCGGATCGCCTCACGCGAGGCGATGATGACGACCGGCAGGACCAGCAGCGTCATCGTCAGCGCGCCGGCCAGGACACTTGGCCCCATGCCGGCCAGTTCGACGAAGACGGCCAGACCCAGCAGGCCGTAGACGATCGACGGGACACCGGCCAGGTTCGAGATGTTGATCTCGATGATGCGGGACAGCCGGCCACGACCACCGAACTCCTCCAGATAGATCGCCGCACCGACGCCGACCGGGAAGGTGAAGGCCGCCGTCAGGATCATGATCCAGATCGTACCGACCAGGGCGGGCCAGATTCCGGCTCGATCGGGGCGGCGCGACGGCAGATCCTGGATGAAGTTCCAGTCGAGCCAACCGGCTCCGTCACGAATCGTGTCGCCAACCAGAATTGCCAGGACGCCGAGGGCGCTGAGCGTTGCGGCGACAAACACGCCCAGCATGACGGTGCCAAGCAGTTTGCGTCGTCGGAGTTGCGCGTCGTCAACGCGGATCGTGGCGCTTCTCATTCGTAGACCTCCCGGAAGCGTCGCGTCACCCATGCGCTGAGAATGTTCATCAGGAGTGTCATCAGGAACAGGGTAAAGCCAACGGCGAAGAGCGTCTTGTACTCGATCGTGCCGCGCGGCGTATCACCGAGGCTGATCTGGACGATGAACCCGGTCATCGTCTGGATACTCTGGAGCGGGTCGAAGGTGAATTTCGGCGTCGCACCAGCCGCCAGGACGACGATCATCGTCTCGCCGATCGCCCGCGAGAACGCCAGGATGATCGAGGCCATGATGCCCGAGAGGGCGGCCGGGACCATCACCCGCGTCGAGACCTCGAACTTGGTCGCGCCGAGCGCCAGCGCGCCGTCCCGCAGCGAACGGGGGACGGCCTGGATCGCATCCTCGGAGAGCGACGAAACCATCGGGATCGTCATGATTCCGACGGCGATTCCAGCGCTGAGTGCGTTGAAGACCGGCGCCCGGTCGAACAACCCCTGGATGACGGTCGGCGTGATGAACGTCAGCGCGAAATAGCCGTAGACGACAGTCGGGATACCGGCCAGCACTTCCAGCGCAGGTTTGACGACGGCACGGACGCGAGCCGGGGCATACATCGAGAGATAGATCGCGCTGGCCAGACCAATCGGCACCGATACCAGCATCGCGAAGATCGCGATCTGCAGCGTGCCGACAACCAGCGGGAGCACGCCAAAGTTCTGTGGGACGAACAGCGGTGTCCATTTCGTGCCGGTGAAGAAGTCGACCGGCGAGACCTCGGTGAAGAATCCGATCGTCTCCCCGATCAGGACGGCGACGATCGCGATCGTTGTCGCGATCGAGAGCAGGCCACAGGCGGCCAGCAAACCCCGCACGATCCGCTCGACCGGCCGATTCTCCGTCGAACCACGGAGCGAGCGAGCGGCCATCCCGGTCGGCGTCGACTTCGATCCAACCGGGGTGACAGATCCAGCTGCCTTATCGGCCAACGCCGAGCCTCCCTCCACCACCACATTCTCCAATCGACTATACAGGACGGGGGGATTGGGGATTCGGGATTGGGGGTCTCGAAGTGGACATGCACCCTTCAACCGCCCCGAATCTCCAATCCCTAATCCCCCCCTACTGCAATGCCGCTTCCAGTTCTGACTGCTCGGTCGAGAGCTGCTCGTCGCTCAGCGAGACGTACCCGATCTCGGGGACGATCGCCTGGCCATCCTCGGAGAGGATGAACCGGAAGAAACCGGCGACTTCCGGCTTCTCAGTCAGCGCTGCGTTCGAGGCGTACATAAAGAGCGGGCGAGACAGCGGCTCGTACTCGCCACTGGCGACCGTATCCGGGTTCGGCTCGACGCAGCCGTTGCCGGCATCGACGGCGAGGACCTTCAGCGTGTCCTGGTTCTCGATGTAGTAGGCGTAGCCAAAGTAGCCCATCGCGTACTGGTTCCCGGCGATGCCGGTGACGAGGACGTTGTCGTCCTCCGAGGCAGTAAAGTCCGCTCGGCTGGCACCTTCCTCACCGTTGATCTCGTCGGTGAAGTATTCGAACGTGCCGGAGTCGGTGCCGGGGCCATACAGGTCAATTGGCTCGGCCGGCCAGGACGGATCGACGTCCGACCAGTTGGTGACGGTGCTGTCCGGTCCCCAGATCTGCGCCAACTGGTCGGTCGTAATGCACTCGACCCAGTCATTCTGGATGTTGACGACGACCGACAAGCCATCGACGCCAACCTGGAATTCGGTGTAGTCGATACCGTTCTCCTCGCAGAGGGCGATCTCCTCGTCCGAGATCGGCCGCGAGGCGTTCGAGATATCGGTCTCGCCCGCGCAGAACTTCGAGAAACCACCACCGGTGCCGGAGGCGTTGACCGAGAAGCGAACATCCGGCGCCAGCGCAAGGAACTCCTCCGAGAAGGCCTGGGCAGCCGGGAAGACGGTGCTGGAGCCATCGACGTTGATCTCGCCGGAGAGGTTGCCAAAGTCGACCTCCGCACCCGCACCAACCGGCTCTGTGGATTCCTCCGCCTGCCCCGGTTCGGTCGCCACGCCGGATGAGCCAGTCGTGGCCGTCGCAACCGCGCCGGTCGTACTGGTCGGATCGGCGTCGTCATCGTCGTCGCCACAGGCCGCCAGGACGACCGACCCGATCATCAGGATCGCGACCAGCGTCACCAGTCGCTTCCAGATCGCTTGCTGCATCAACCTGTTCTCCTCCACTCTCCGAGTGAATCGCTCACGAACTCCATCCCCACCGGCTGGACCTCAGCCGGCAAAGCGATAGCCAACTCCGTGGACCGTCTGGATCAACTTCGATCCATCGGGACTCCCCTCCATTCGCTCGCGCAGCCAGCGGATATGGACATCGACGTTGCGCGGATCAACGACGACATCCTCACCCCAGACCATGTCGAGCAGTTCAGCCCGCGTGCAGACCTCGCCCTTGCGACTGACGAGGGCGGACAGCAGCCGGAACTCCTTCAGCGGCAGGTGCAACTCGCGGCCTGAGTAGACGGCGCGGTGTTCCTTGAGGAAGATCGCCAGGTCGCCAGCGACGAGGACGCTCTGGGTACCGCGCTCCGCCTCGGTCCGGCGCAGGAGGGCTTTGATCCGCGCCAGGAACTCACGGAGCGAGAAGGGCTTGGTCATGTAGTCGTCGGCACCGGCGTCGAGGCCATTGACGATATCGATCTCGCGATCGAGCGCCGTCAGCATCAGCACCGGCAGTTCGGTATCTCTGGCGCGGATCAACCGGCAGACCTGCCGGCCATCCAGTTTCGGCAGCATCAGGTCGAGGACGACCAGATCGGGCCGCTGCTCACGCGCCAGCCGCAAACCTTCCTCGCCATCGGCCGCCTGGAGGACCCCGTAGCCATGCCGCTCCAGGTTGAGCGCCAGCATCGCCCGCAGGTCATCGTCATCCTCGACCAGCAGCACGACACCCTGCGCCGTCTCCCCGGTCCCGTTCCGATCCCCGACTCCCGACAACCGCCCATCCCTCACTCACAACCCTGACCATCCAACCGGCCACAACCCAAGGCTAGGCCGCCCGTGTTATCGGGCTATGAAACGATTGTTAAGGTTGTGTTAGCGGAGAACGAGCGATGGGGCACGTTGGCGATACTCCGCTCCTACAGCAGAACGCAAAAATTAGCGTATCTTCGAATAGAGCAGCCGACACCAGCAATTGGGCAGGAAGTTGCATCATCGCCGGACACAACGTACACTGCGTCCGGACACCCGACTCGACGTACCGTGATTGGACTTTGCAGTGCATCCCATCAAGATTTCATCCACACCGAAAAAAGAATGGGCAAGTAGGAACGCGCTGGTTTGCCCGTTCTGTCGTCAACACGTATCGCTTGATACGCTGGATGATGTCCAAGATGTCTACGCGACTGGAAAGCATCTCCTTCTGGGACATAGGCGATGTCCTAATCCAGCCTGTGAAGGACACATTTTCGTCGTAACCAACCAGTTCGGCTACGTAGTCAAGTCGTACCCTCCATCTGCGGTTGCGTTCGACCGCGACTCGATTCCGGAAGCCGTACTAGCCGCCTTCGATGAGGCGGTTGTTTGCCATGCCAACGAATGCTACGTCGCATCGGCAATCATGATCCGCAAGACGCTAGAAGAGATTTGTGCTGATAGAGGGGCAGAAGGCAAAGACCTGAAGGCTCGCATTGATGCGCTCAAGGATGTAGTTATCCTTCCGCCCGACTTCTTGACGGGAATGCACGATCTAAGAGCTTTGGGTAACGACGGAGCGCATGTTGAGTTGAAGACGTTCCCCAGAGTCAGCCGGAAGGAAACGTTGACCGCAATCCAAGTGACGAAGGTGTTGCTGGCTGGTGTATATCAGTTCGCTTCGATGATGACGATGATGAATACGCTGAAAGGGAGTGCGGATTCTGGTGATGATGAGGACTCTACGAAATCATCGTTTGATTCCCCATCCCACGGCAGCGCCGATGGCGGAGCAGGCTACATTCGCAACCATTAGGACAGCGCATCTGCCATCCTACGGCACGGTGCAGGCCTGACCCACTTAACGGGGTCAGGTCTGTTCGCTCTCGTGCCGTACGGTGGCAAATACGCATTGGTCGCGTGGCTACTAGACCAGATCACGGAGCGCAGCGCGATACTCCGGCGTCCGCGCCATCGGGATAATTGGTTCGAGTTGGCGTGCGACATCGCGGTTGATGTTGACAATGATCGGCTACTGCTCGACGCTGGCGACTTCCGTCTGCTACGTGTAGCCGCAATTCATCCCGATAGGGCTTAAAAGGCGCTAACCGCGCATTGGGTACCGTCGTCGATCTGCTCTCCGAGCCTCATCGACGGCAACCGACCAGTCAGGATACGATTCGTGTCACACAGACAATTGATGAACGACGCGAGGAGGCCTATTGCACGCACGTGACATTGAGTTGCTGTTCGACTACTCGTACGCGGCGACGCGGATCATTCTGGAGCGGTCCGAGCGGCTGACGGAGGAGCAGTGGGTTGCGGAGCCGCCGCTGGGTGGGGCGTGGAGTTTGCAGCGGACGCTGGTGCACATGCTCGACGTCGAGCGAGCCTGGCGCGAGGAGTTGCGCACGGATCGGGACGGGGATGTGCCGACGTTCGATCCAGCGGATTTTCCGGATGCGCGGACGCTGGCAGCTGCCTGGCGGGAGGATGAGCGGGTCATGCGGGAGTGGCTGGCGTCGCTGGATGATGCGGCGGTCAAAGCGCCCACCCACGAGCCGTGGCCGCTGTTGTGGCAGTGCCTGGTCCATATCGTGAACCACAGCATGCAGCACCGTAGCGAGGCGGCGATGATCCTGACCCACTTCGGGCAGTCGCCGGGCGATCTCGACTTCACCTTCTATTTCAAGGGGTTCAGCGACGACTAGCGCGTCAAACGACATGGCGCGTTGTTCCGGGGCGCATTCGGGCGTCTCCGGGCATCGCGTCGCGTGACCTGCTGACGAATCCGTACCATCGTCATCTCCCCGCGTCGGGCAATCGTTCCGATACTGTACCTGTGGCCGCATCAGGTCACGGTCGCAGTATCCGTGCATCAATTGACCTGGCTGGGAACCGATGACAAGGCACTTCTCCTCCCGCGTGACGGCGACGACCAAGCACATGCGAGCATGCACAGTGGCGCTGCTGGTGACGATCGTCGTCGCTGGGTGCGGCGGTTCGCAGCAGGACGACATCGACCCTGACGTGGCAACCGTGCTGGCCAGACGGCAGGCGCACGCGACGGCGACTACGATGCAGGCAGTCGCGACGTCGACAACGGCAGCCGAGCAAACGGCCACCGCCGACGCCGATCCGTTCCGGGCGATCGTGGATGTCGGGACGTGGACGTTGATCCAGCGGGACATCTTCGCCCGCAAGGTGGTCGGGGAGATTCACAACACCGGGGGCGGCCCGGCGATGGGCGTCAAGGTAACGGTGATCCTGCTGGACAGTAGCGGAGCCGAACTTGAGCGAGCGACAACCGTTCCCACCGGAGTCCTGCCGGATATCCCTGCCGGAGAATTCTCGCCGTTCGCGATCGAGATCGATCCTGTCGTGTATGAGACGATCGCCGACGTGCAGTTCCGGGTCCACTACGAGTCGGGGCTGGGTGAGGAGTGGGCACGCCCGGAGGTCGCAGTTGATTCGTGGGACACGGACGAGGTCGTCGTCAAGGTGACTAACACCGATGACCGGGTCGTTCGCTACGTCCGGGCGCTGGTCGTCGGATACGACGAATCTGGCAATATCGTTGACGTCATTGGCGCGAGCGAGAAGCACATCCGCTGGTCAATCCTGGCAGGAGAGACCCTCAGTCCAGGCTCGACTGCGACCTTCAGGGTCAACACGACCGACGGCACCTCGATTCCGGCCCGGACCAACGGTATCGCCTGGGCGGGAACCTGCATCTCCCGATTCACCTGCGGTTGAGCGTGGGGCATCGGCTACCGTTCGAATACGGTACGTAGTTCGCCGCCCAATACTACGTAGCCTCACCCACGGAATCCGGTTGTTCCGACGATGCGTGGGCCTGCCGCGACGCCTATGCTGAGTCTGTTCGGCAACGACGCCGGGCGGGACCTAGCAAGGAGGGTGCGGACGTGCAGGCGAGACAGGACGTGGTCGTTCCGATGCGTAGCGATGGGCGACAGCAACTTGGCCGCTGGCTGATCGACGCCGAACGGCAGTTCCGGCTTGCGCTGGAACAGGCGGAAGCCAGCCTCGATGATTACCGGCGCGCACTCGTACGGCTTGGTGAATTGCGCTACGAGGTCGAGTCAACCGTCGATGGCACCGAGCGGCCCCGGCCAGCCCTGCGATCGGTCGATCGACCCGCGACGCGCCAACCGGCATCTGGGGTTGATTACTGGCGCGAGCCGGTGGTCGTCTCCATCTCCCGGGAGGCCGACATCCAGCCGCCTTCGATCCTCTCCCCGCGCGAGGAGGAGGTGCTCTCGCTGCTGGCACGCGGCAAGAGCAACAAGGAGATCGCTGGACGCCTCTCGATCAGCGTCCGAACCGTCGAGCGGCACATCAACAACATCTACCGCAAGATCGGCGTTCAGAACCGCACCGAAGCCACACTCTATGCCCTGCGCCGCAACCGCGCCTGAGATGGCTGGCGGCGCAGGGCCTTCAATCCAATCCACGATCGGGTACGGGCGACATCGCAATGTCGCCCGTACCCGATTGAGGATTGGATTGATCCCTTCATCCAGCCTCCAGTGCCGCCCACTCGACAACACACATAGGTAGAAACCGCCACCCCCGGCTGGGTGGTTCCCCCGATGCGGGGGTCGGCGCGGCTGCATATCGTAGGTGTACCGGGGATTTGCCGGGTGGATGGCGAGAGACGCGTCAACCATCCGGCGGATCTCCGGCTCCGACAGGCGGTGGCGGCGCTGCCACTGCACGCACTCGTTCAACGAAAGACGAGGGAAGACTATGGGGTCTCTGCAGGTCCGCGCATCGGCAGTAAGGTTGCTGCTGGTTGCGATGCTGGTGATGCTCGGTGTCTCGCTGGTGGCGAGCAGCGGCGCACCGCGCACTGCATCGGCGCAACCGGCGAGCAACGCCGTCCTGACCTGGAATGCGCACGCATTGAGCGTGTTCCACAATCCGCCAACGGCCGCGACACCAGGGCTGGGCTACGGCCCGCACGTTTCGGTGATCTACGTCGCGATGGTCCAGGGTGCCGTCTATGACGCCGTCAATTCGATTACCGGCACATACACGCCGTACCTTGATGGACTGCCGCAGGCTGATCCGACGGCGTCGCAGGCGGCTGCGGCCGCAACGGCTGCCCATCATGTGATCGTCGGTGTCACGACGGTTCCGGAACTGTCGCAGGAGATCATCGATCGGATCGATACCGCCTGGGGCGAGTCAATTGCCGCTGCGACACAGGCAGATGGCCCGGAGGCCGTCGAGGCTGGCATCGCCGCCGGTGAGGCTGCGGCAGCCGCGATGCTCGAAGCCCGCGCCAACGACGGTCGATTCGTGTCGTACACCTTCCCGACGGGGAACAAGCCCGGACAGTGGCGGCCGACGCCACCTTCGAACAGCAGCGATCCGAACGCCTGGGTTGCCAATGTCACACCGTTCGTCGCGGAGAGCGCGTCGCAGTTCCGGACGACCGGGCCGCGATCGATGAAGAGCGTCATCTACGCGGTCGAGTACTACGAGGTCATGCTGTACGGTAGCAAGGAGCATAGCTGGCGAACACCGGCGATGGACGCGCAGGCGCAGTTCTTCACAGCGAACCCGACCGAACTGTACAACCGCGCCTTCCGGACGGTTGCCGAGCAGCGCGGGATGTCAACGATCGAGCAGGCACGCATGTTCGCGATGCTGAACATGGCCGGTGCCGACGCGCTGATCAACACCTGGAACGACAAGGCCCACTGGTACTCCTGGCGACCGATCACGGCCATCCACGAGGCCCGGCACGACAGCAACCCGCTGACCGTTCCGAACCCGAACTGGGAGCCGGTGGCTGCGACGCCGAACTACCCGGAGAACACGTCCGGCTACAACGCGATCACGGCCGCGTTCATGCACACGGCCGAGGCGATCTTCGGCAAGGACAAGACGGAGTTCACCCTGGTCCGGATCGTCCCGGACGGTGAGAACGTCACCCGGACCTACAGTCGCTACACCGACGTGATCGATGACACGATCGGTGGGCGCATCTACCAGGGTATCCACTTCCGCACGGCCGAGGTTCAGGGCGCCAAGCTCGGACAGAACGCCGCGAAGTACCTGGTGGCGCAAGAGGTCTTCAAGCCCATCAAGTAGCAATTCCCACCCATCGGGGCTGTCCATACGTCCTCACGGGCAGCCTCGGTCTCCACATCCCCATCCTTAATCCGGCGTACGAGCTCTGCACCCGCAGGGCTCGTACGCTGTCCATCGGCTGGAACGCGGGTACGATGGTTGCAATCACTACCGGGCATCGCTGAAAGGAGCACGACGATGGAGCAACTGACGACCCGCGAGGAATTGCTGGCCAACGTTCGGAGGCTGCGCGACGAGATCGACCGTGTCGTCGCTAAGGCGGGCGAGGAACGCGCGGTCCAGCCGGGTAGCTTCGAGCACCTCTCGCTGAAGGATGTGATCGCCCACCTGACCGGTTGGCGGCTGATGACAGCGGCCCGCCTCGAAGCGGGGCTGCGCCACGAGGAGCCGATCGAACCCTGGCCTGACACGCTCAGCGAAGAAGACGACGCAGGAACAGACGCGATCAACGCCTGGTTCTACGAGCAGAACAAGGACAAGTCGCTGGATCAGGTGATGCAGGAGTCACGCGACACCTTCGACCGCGTCGAACGCGCCATCGCTGAGATGCCGGAGGACGACCTCTTCACGCCGGGCCGCTTCGAATGGCTCACCTGGACGACCGAAGAGGGTCTTGGCCCAGCGGTCGTCCGTGGTTCCTGGGGCCACTACTACGAGGAGCACGAGCCGCAAATCCGGGCCTGGCTGGAGGGATAGAAGACGTTCGGGAATCGGGATTCGGGATTCGGGAATCGGGCTTTGTGAACGGAAGTCCTCCGTGCAAACTCCTCGATTCCCGATTCCCGATTCCCGATTCCCGCTCACTGCGTCCCAGTCGGGATCAGGCTGCAATGCGGCGTCGTGTCTTCGCCGGGGTCGTCGGTGAGCTGGACGAGGCCGGTGCCGTCGGCGTTCATGATGTAAACGTTGTCATTGCCACGGATGTCCGATACGAAGACGATCAGGTCGCCAGCCGGGCAGAAACTCGGGATGTTGTTGAGGGCGACCGTGCTCGTCAACTGCCGTGGCTCGCTGCCGTCGATGTTCATGATCCAGATGTTCCCCTCGCCGCCGTCCGGGATCTGTGATGAGAAGACGATCCGCGTGCCGTCGGGCGAGACGGATGGGAACAGGTTGTTGCTGGTGGGCCGATCGGTCAACTGCTGCGGGTTCGTGCCGTCGGCATTCATGATGTAGATCTCATCGTTGCCGGTCTCATCCGAGCTATAGATAATGTGGTTGCCGTCCGGCGTCCAGACTGGCCAGCCCTCGTTGTACGGGGTGTCCGTCAACTGGATGATCTCCGAACCGTCCGCCCGCATGACATAGATCTCCCAGTCGGTGCTGCCATCCTCGGTGGGCCGGTCGGACGTGAACGTGATCCACTCGTTGTCGATCGACCACGACCAGCCGTTGTCCCACGAGGTGAACTCGTCGGAGGCATTGTCGACGTTCTGCGATTGCAGGCTGTCGAAGTCGGTCCCGACGATATCGACGGTGTAGATGTCGTGGTTGCCAGAGCCGATCAGGCCGCCGCCGTCTGCCGTGTGGACCGTGTGGTCCTCGCGGGTGACGGACGAGAAGATCATCCGGGTGCCGTCGCGCGAGGTTACCGGTCCCCAGGTATGGCCGCGCGCCTCAGCGAACAGGCGTGAACCGCTGCCGTCGAGGTTCATGACGTAGATCTGCGGGTTGTGCTCGTCTTCCGGCTTATGCGCGTAGTAGATCACCATCGGCGGCAACGGTTCGGCTGTCGCAGATGGTTCTGGTGTATCGGTGGCCGTCTCAGTCGAGGTCGCCGTTGGTTCAACATTGACGACCTGTCCGTCGCCGGTAGGCGTCGCCTCGGGCGCGGTTTCCGGCGTCTCCGCTCCGGCAGGCTCCGTCGCGGTCGGGTCGCCGGCCTGGGTGCTTTCAGCAGCGGCCGCCGTTGCGGTCGCGGCTGCACCGACGTTGGAGTCGTCGTCGCCGTCGTCATCGTCACCGGCCAGCAGGAAGAAGCCCGCCACACCGGCCGCGAGCAGCAGCAGCAGGACAACACCGACGATCACCGCGCTATTGCGGCGGCCGGGCGGGTTGGAATCGGCGGCAACCGCGTAGCCGGTGGTTGGCGGCACCGGCGGCATCGTCCCGCCAGTCGATTGCGGATAGGACTGACTGGCGTCCGCCGGAGGGTGAACACCGGATTGCAGCACGGTCGGCTGGGACTGATAGCCCGGCTGGGACGCCTGCATCGACGGATAGTTCGGCGCTGCCTGCGGGGTCTGCCCTCCGGTTGGATAGGACGCGGGCGAAGGGTATCCCGGACGGTTCGCGGTCGATGGATCGTTGATGAGTGTCGGGATACCGCCGCCGGTCGTGACCGGGTTGGCGGCAATCGCCCTGGTCAGGTCCTCGACGAATGCGACCGGTGTCGGATAGCGCTCACCGGGATGCTTTGCCAGCGCCCGGCGGAAGATCGCGTCAATCTCGAACGGAATCGATGGAACGATCGCGCTCGGCGGCGGCGGCGGCTCCGACATCTGCATCTGCATGACGTGGATCGGCGTCTGGGCCTTAAACGGCACCCGCCCGACCAGCATCTCGTAGGCAACGATCGCGAGCGCGTAGACATCGCTGGCGGGGCCAATGTCGGTGCTGGTCGCCTGCTCAGGTGACATGTACTCGGGAGTGCCGACAAACGCACCCGTGACGGTGAACTGATCGGTCCCCATCAACTTGACGACGCCGAAGTCGGTCAGCACCACCCGGCCATCACGGCTCAGCAGAATGTTGCCGGGCTTGACATCGCGGTGGACGTAGCCGAGGCCATGCGCGTAATTCAGCGCACCGGCAACCTGCTGCAGGATGCTCATCATCCTGTCGGAGCGGAGCGTCAGACCCTCCGCATCAAGACTGGCTAGGTGATCGCGCAGGCTGCTGCCATCGATGTAGTCGAGGACGATGTAGTAGTAACTACCCTCGAAGCCGTAGTCGAGGACTCGGACGATGTTCGGGTGGTTCAACTGGGCAACGGCGCGGGCCTCTCGCTCGAACCGCTCGCGGAAGTGGTTGTCGCTGCTCAGGTGTGGGTAGAGGAACTTCAGCGCGACGTTGCGACCCAGCGACTCCTGGACGCCCTCGAAGACGAGACCCATGCCACCACGGGCGATGTAGCGCGTCACCCGGTAACCGTTAAAGGTGCGACCGATCAACGCATCGGCCATATTTTCGGTTGACATCTGATGCTCCAGTTCACACGGTCTATGATGCTATGTACCGAGCGCGATGCGTCGCGGGGTGATCGGGTATTAGCTGGATGCGTACATCTTAGTATGACACGTTCGAACCCGGCCCGCGCACCGCTGCGCTCCACGATTCTCTACGACATTTTGCCGCTTTGAGGATGGCGCAAACACCGCGCAAATACGAGATGCGCGACAATGGATAACGGTAAAGTCAGCGACGACATCGAAGCGGAAGGATCCTCACAGGGTGAAGATTGAAACCGGACTCCCGGACGTCCCGTGGAACGAGGTCGCGGCCTGGGCAGGGCGGGCAGAATCCCTTGGCTATGACGAAATCGGTGCCGCCGAATTGAAGCGCGATCCGTTCATTACCAGCACGCTGGCAGCGACCGGCACCAGCCGGATCCAGATCGCGACGTCGGTAGCCATCGCGTTCCCGCGCAGCCCGATGGTCGTTGCTCACCTCGGGCGCAACATCCAGGACCTCTCCGGCGGCCGCTTCACGGTCGGACTGGGGACGCAGGTCAAGGGGCACATCGAGCGACGCTTCTCGACCGTCTGGGACTCGCCGGGGCCTCGGCTGCGCGAGTACGTCGAGTCGCTGCGGGCTATCTGGGACACCTGGCAGAATGGCACGCCACTGAACTACCGGGGCAAGTTCTACAACTTCACGCTGATGACGCCCGAGTTCTCGCCGCCACCATCCGACGTGCCGCCGCCGAAGGTTGAGATCGCGGCCGTGAACCCATACAACATCCGGCTGGCCGGGGAACTCTGCGACGGTCTGCGGGTCCACCCGCTCTCGACGCCCTCGTACACCCGCGAGGTCATCTGGCCCAACGTCCAGGCCGGGGCCGCGAAGTCGGGCCGCTCGCTGGACGACTTCGAGTTGAACGGGACCGGCTTCATCGCGACCGGGCCGGACGATGAGACGGTCCAGAAGGCACGCGAGAACGCACGCTACCGGATCGCCTTCTACGCCTCGACGCGCACTTACCTCCCGGTTCTCGAGCATCACGGCTGGGAGTCGATCAACCCGAAACTGCGCGACCTGATCGCCGAGAACCGCTGGCAGGATCTACCAACCGTCGTCCCGGACGAGGTGCTGGACGGCTTCTGCGTCAGTGGTACCTGGGACACGATCGTCGAGAAGATCGACGAACGGCTCAGCGGCCTGGTCGATACGATCTCCCTCTCGATGCCAGCCGACCCGGACGACCGGTTCATGGCGGTGATGGAGGGCGTTCGGGGACTACAGGGCCGGGCAATGTGACAATCTCCAATCCGGTAGGGGCGACATCGCAATGTCGCCCTGGTTCCCCACTGGGCGCGTTCAGGCGGGTGAGAGGGCGACATTGCGATGTCGCCCCTACCGGATTGAGATTCATTGCAGTTTGGCTGCATCACGATCAGGAGCGACAGGATGAGCGACGAACGGGCATTCATGGAGGCCAACCGCGCCCACTGGGACGAGGCGGCCAGCATCCACCCGACGACCGAGTTCTACGATGTGCCGGGCTTCAAGCAGGACCGGAGACCGTTCGATCCGCTCGTGCTGGAGCAGATCGGCGATGTCTCGGGGCAATCGGTGCTGCACCTGCAGTGTCACTTCGGAATGGACACAATCCGCTTCGCGTGGCTCGGCGCGACGGCCACCGGTGTCGACTTCTCACCGGTCGCAATCGAGACGGCGCAGGAACTGGCGACCGAGGTCGGCGCCGACGTGCGCTTCATCGAGTCGAACATCTACGACGTTCCGCAGGTGCTGGACGAGCAGTTCGACCTCGTCTTCAAGTCGTACGGAACGATCTGCTGGCTGCCGGACATCCGCGCATGGGCACAGGTAGTGGCCCGCTACGTCAAGCCCGGTGGTCGCTTCATCATCATCGATGGTCACCCGGCCGCCTGGCCGCTGGACGACGAGAACGCATCCGGCCTCGCGATCCGCTACCCATACTTCCGGACGGCCGAGCCGCTCTCCTACGAAATCGACGGCACTTACGCCGATGAGAGTGCCCACCTGACGAATCGCCGCACCTACGAGTGGAACCACCCGCTCGGTGAGATCATCACCGCCCTGATCGATGCTGGCCTGACGATCGAGCATATCGGCGAGTACGACTACTGCGCCTGGAAGTACCTGCCGATGATGGAGAAGGTCGACGCCGACTTCTGGAAACTCCCGCCGGAGTACCCATCGCTACCGTTCATGTTCTCGCTTCGAGCGACAAAACAGTAGCCCCGTCTCACCCCTCGTAGGGACAGGTCTCAGACCTGTCCGCGGCCCGCAGGCCGACGGTTCGACACAGGAGCACGTGAGACACGGGCGCAGATGTTTGCGACCTTATCGTTGCCCTCATGTATCGGCGCGACGGCCTCACGGCCGCGGACAGGTCTGAGACCTGTCCCTACGGGGAGGGACGGGTTTGCCCTGCAAGGTGCTCCGCGAGTTGACCCAGCGACAGGTCCGCGCCCACCTGATTGTCCGCGGGGCGTAGGCCGGGTGGGAGGTTCTCGAAGAGCATCGTGACTTCAGTGCCGGTGGGGACGTCGGCCAGCGTGATTGTGATGGTCATCTCACCGGCGAAGGATGGGTCGTCGGATACGAAGGTAACGACCTCGACGATCCGTGCTGGTGGCGACAACTCGGTGAAGCGGACGATGGTCCGATCCTCCAGTTCGCCGGTCTTGCCCTGGAACGTCTGCTCGTCCGGAGCGTAGAACAGCGACATCTGGTAACCGCCACCAATCCGCCCATCGAACTCGTGCATCTGGCCGGTCATGTCTGCGGGTGGGAGCCACGCCAGTAACTCGTCGGGGTCCATGAACGCCTGGTAGACGCGCTCACTTGGTGCAGGGACGACGATCGTGCTTTGGGTAGAAGCGCCGGTTCTCATTAGCAAGCCCCTCTTTACCGCAACCGACGGATCAAACCACGGCTGGCGCTGCATGCAGATTCGCGAGACCAGCCAAGAAGGTCAGATTCAAGAAGGTCAAACCCTAAGAGGGTCAGTTGACCTTCTTGATTCCTTCCCCGTTAGACTGTATTAAATCTATGTATTTCTATATATTTCTGATGTTCTTCGATGATCACTGGCAAGGTTCGACCGGCAAGAGGTCAAGAAGGTCAACTGACCCTCTTAGGGTTTGACCTTCTTGATGTTGACCTTCTTGGTTTCTTGGCGTCACGACGGTGGTGCTAATCGCTGGCGTCAGGAGCTTCCGCCTCCGTGGCGGACGACGCTCCTGCCGCGACCGGCGTGACCATGCTGGCCGCCACCAGTTCGGCGATGTCCTTGACCTGGAAGGTCTCTTCGGCGTCTACGCCGCGGATGCCGTCCTCGAACATGATCATGCAGAACGGGCAGGCAGCGGCGACCATCGAGGCGCCGGTGTCGATCGCCTCGTTGATGCGGTTGCGGTTGATCCGGCTGCCGCGCGTCTCCTCCATGAACATCCGGCCACCACCGCCGCCGCAGCAGAACGACTTGTTGCGGTTGCGGCGCATCTCGGTCAGTTCGACACCCGGCAGCGCCGACACGACCGAGCGTGGCGCGTCGTACTCGCCGTTGTAGCGGCCCAGGTAGCAGGGGTCGTGGTAGGTCACTTTGCCTTGCGCGATCGCCGACGACGGGTCGAGTTTGATGCGCCCTTCCTCGATCAACTGGTTGATGAGTTGCGAGTGGTGGACGACCTCCCACTTGCCGCCGATCTGCGGGTACTCGTTGGCGAAGGTATTGAAGCAGTGCGGGCAGGCCGTCACGATCTTCTTGAACGAGTACTGGTTGAGCGTCTCGACCGTCTGCATCCCCATCATCTGGGCCAGGTACTCGTTGCCCATCCGCTTGGCCGGGTCGCCGTTGCAGGTCTCCTCCTTGCCGAGGATCGCGTAGTTGATCCCAGCCTGGTGGAGGATCTTCGCCAGCGCCCGTGTCGTCTGCTGGTTGCGCGAGTCGAACGAGCCGATGCAACCGACGAAGAAGAGGACCTCGACCTCCTCCTCGGCGGCAGCCTTCTCGGCCATGACCGGCACCTCGAAGTCGAGCCGCTTCGTCCAGTCGTCACGCTGCGACTGCGGGAACGAATACGGGGAGCCGAAGCGCTCGAAGTTGTTGAAGACCGGCCCCAGTTCATCCGGGAACTCAGCCTGCTCCAGCACAAGATGCTGGCGCATCCCGACGATCATCGGGACGTGCTCGATGTAGACCGGGCAGTGCTCCATGCAAGCGCCACAGGTGGTGCAGTCCCAGATCTCAGCCGGCGTGACGACGCCACCCAGCAGGTCGCGCTCGTGGCCGAAGCCCCAGCGGTAGCGGGCCGAGTTCTCGCCCTCGCCGACCTCGCCGGAGAAGATGTTGCCGTGGTCAGCCGCGTAGCCTGCTATCTCCAGCACCAGGTCACGTGGCCGCAGTGGCTTATCGGTCGTGAAGGTCGGGCAGTACTCCAGACAGCGCCCACAGTGCATGCAGGCGTCGGTGCTCATCAACTGCGCCCAGGTGAAGTCCTCAAGCTTGGCGATGCCGAACGTTTCGGCCTCTTCGAGGTTGGCGATCGGCGTCAGTTCGCCCATCGGCTTGAGTCGTCGGAAGAAGACGTTGGTCAGCGAGGTGAAGGCGTGCACCATCTTGGAGTAGCCGATGTAGCCGAGGAAGACGAAGGTCGTCAGGAAGTGCCCCCACCAGTTGATGAGGTGCATCGTCTCCATCGACTCGACCGAGAGCCCCCGCATGGCAACCGCCATCGGGTAGGAAACGTACGACCAGCGCGCCCACGGGTCCTGCTCGACCGCTAGCCGCAACGCCTGGACGACGAAGCCCTGGACACAGAGGACCAGCAGCATCGTCAAGAGGATGACGTCGTCGGCGGCAGTCTCCTGGATGTTGGGGCGGATCACGTAGCGCCGGTAGAACGACATCAGGACACCGACGATCAGCATGACGCCGCCGGTGTTCACGACCACCTTGTAGCCGAGGTAGAACCAGCCGTGATAGAAGGATGCATCGAACAGCGGAACCGCGATGTCATCCTCGATCGCGACGATGATCGTCCCAATCAACAGGATGATGAAGCCGCCGAAGATGTTGGCGTGCATGATCCCGGCGTAGAGTTTGTTGCGCCGGACGATCCGACCGTGGAAGACGCTCTTGACGAGGGCAGTACGCAGCCGCGTGCCCCAGTTACCGAAGCGGTCCTCCGGCTGCCCCTTGCGCCACGAGCGAACCCGTCGCGCCAGCCCGAACGCGATGAACGCGAACGGCAGCACCATCAGCACATTCAGCGCGATCCGCGAGAGGCTCCCGATGTTCCAGAGGATCTCACGCGTTTCCATCAGGCGAACCTCCGGGTGTCGGGACGTGGGACGCGGGACGTGGGACGCGGGGTGGGTGATGCGTAATGCGTGATGCGGTGGGCGTGTAGAGGCCGGTACTGTACCGGCCCGCGCCGTGACGCGCCTTCTTGATGACATCGGCGTAGGGATATGGGCGTAGATGTTGGTGACCCGTTACCGACCCCCGGGCGGTTAGCCGACCGCCTGCGGGCGCGGACAGGTCTTAGACCTGTCCCTACGAGAACCTCGCGTCCCGCGTCCCACGTCCCGCGTCCCGACGTCATCACCCCTCCGTGTTCGCTTCCGCGATCTCTGCGGCCGATGCGCCCTGATCACCGGGTCGGTCGTTCGAGGCGTCGTAGATGCGCCAGAGGCTGGCGAGGCCGGAGACGAGGACGGCCAGTCCCATCAGGACGATGACCAGGACACCGACCGCGACGGTCAGGCTGCTGCGGTCGCCTCCATCGCTGAAGGGACCGGCCAGCGCCATCACCAGCACGATCAGCACCGGCAGGATTGCCAGCCAGCCGGCAGCGATGCCCAGCACCGCCCGCCAGCTCTTGAGCCAGTCCGGCACTCGAAACTGACGCGGGTCGGCCAGGCCGGTCTCGGTCCCGATCCCCATGCCACCGCCGACGATGAGTGACGCGCCGAAGATGCGCAGTTCGTGGATGTCGCCGAGTTCGGAGATGAGGACGAGGACGATGCCCACGACGACCGACCCGATCGAAACGGGCAACAGATGATCGAATAGCGGGCGCAATCGGGTCATCGCGGCTTCCTACCCCCGTTTGGACGAGGCGTGACCTCGCCCATCCATCCCCCAACGAGGCATCCTGGCGACGACTAGCGTGGCGGCAGCATCTCCAGCAGCTTCGGAATGACGACGTTCACATCGCCAACCACCCCCAGGTCGGCAAGTTCGAAGATCGGCGCATCCGGGTCCTTATTGATTGCGACGATGTACTTGCTGCCCTTCATCCCGGCGATGTGCTGGATCGCACCCGAGATGCCACAGGCGACATACAGCGTCGGCTTGACAGTCTTACCGGTTTGCCCAACCTGATGCGAGTATGGCACCCAGCCGGCGTCGACGATCGCCCGGGTCGCGCCGGGAGCGCCACCGAGCGCCTTCGCCAACTCCTCGACCATCGAGTAGTTCTCCGGCTTGCCGAGGCCACGGCCACCCGAGACGATGATCCCGGCGTCCTCGAGGTTTGGCCCCTCGCTGGCCTGCTCGACCGACTCAACCACCTTCGTCCGCAAGGTCGTCTCATCGATCGCAATACTGACCGGCCGGACCTCGGCCGTCCCGCCGACCTCCTCGGCCGCGAACGACTTGGGTCGAATCTGGACCATGTGCGGCCCCGCTCCATCGAGCGTCACCGTCCCGGTCGTCTCAGCGCCCCACGGCGCCGTGACACGGATCTCATCACCGTCGTACTTCACGTCGGTCGCATTGGCGATCACACCGACACCCAGCCGCCCCATCAGCCGCGACATGACATCGCGCGAATCGGACGTGCTGGAGAACAGGATCAGGTCGGGCTTCTCCGCCTCAACCAGCGCCGCCAGCGTGGCTGCCTGTGGCTCGGTCAGGTACTCGGCGTAGCGCGCATCATCGCCGTGGTGGATAACACCCGCGCCGTGCTTGCCAATCATCTCCAGCGCATCTCCACCAGCCGGGTGCAGCACGACTGCCGCCGCACTCCCCAACTGCCGCGCCAGCGTGAATAACTCCAGCGACTGCCTGTGCGGCGCATCGCCACTGATCTCGGTCCAGACCCAGACGTTTTTTGACATTTGTGTTTCCCCTTTAGTGGGGATTGGGGATTGGGGATTCGGGGGTCTTGAACTCCACGGTCCTCAACGAGGATGCACGGTCTTCAAGACCCCCGAATCCCCAATCCCCAATCCCCTCCCTACGCGACCTGAATCTTCTTCAAGAACGCGACGATCTGCTCGACGCTGTCGCCGCCGTCGTCGGTGATCTTCTCGCCCTGCTTCTCCTCGCGGAGGAGTTCGACGCTCACGACCCGCTCCTTCGCACCAGCAGCACCGACGGTTGTCGGGTCGAGGCCGAGGTCGGCGACGGACTTCGCATCGATCGGCTTCTTCTTGGCCTGCATCAGCCCCTTGAAACTCGGGTAGCGTGGCTCGGCGACACTGGCCGTGACGGTCACGAGGGCCGGCAGGCTCGCCTGGATCGTCTGGTAGCCGGTCTCGGTCGCCCGCTGGATCGTGATGGTGCCATCAGCCACCTCGAAAGTGCGCGCGAACGTCACCTGCGGCAGCCCGAGCAGTTCGGCCAGCGCGCCGGGGACCATCCCGGAGTACGCGTCAGTGCTCTCGACGGCGCAGATGACCAGGTCGGGGTTCTCGTTCTGAATGGCGGCCGCCAGCGCCCGGGCCGTTCCGAGCGCGTCGGACCCGGCCAGTGTGTCGTCAACGATGTGGATCGACCGCTCGGCGCCCATCGCCATCGCCCGGCGCAGGGCGTCCTCGGCCGGAGCCGGTCCCATCGTGATCGCGACGACCTCGCCACCCTGAGCTTCTACCGTCTTCAGGGCCACTTCCAGCCCGAATTCATCAGCTGGGTCGAGGATCGACGCCGATGGGTTACGCACCAGTCGCATCGTCGACTGATCGACCGTCATCGGCAGGTTCGGGTCCGGGACATGCTTCACACAAACAACGATCTTCATATCAGGAGCCAGGGTCCTTTCACTTCGTTGTGGTTCGCCCGCGGCGCTCGGCGTTTTCGTGCATAGATGGTACATCGTGAACGCCACCGAACCGGGATGATAAGCGCCGTTCCGGGGATTGGCAATCGACGTTTGCGTGTGCTGTCACCGCCCAACCGCCGTACAATGGCGCGATACACGACGAATTCATGTAAGAAATCTGGCCGCCAGCCGTCTACATACTGGGCGTTGCAACGTACCCTGACGGAGCCTGCCATGACGATCGAGATCGACCACCGGGAAGATGCCGAACTGGTGCTGGCCGCAACGAGCGGAGACCAGCAGGCATTTGCGATGCTCTACGAACGGCACATCGGCGCCGTCTACGACTTCCTGGCCCGGATGCTTCGGGATCGGACAGAGGCCGAAGACGTCGCGCAGGAGACGTTCATCCGCGCGATGCAGTCGCTCGGCAGCCTCCAGCAGGGCAAGAGTTTTCGCGGCTGGATCTTCACGATCGCCCGCAACACTGCCCTCAACCGAATCGAACGTCGCAAGCGTATCCGCCCGCTGACGACCAGCGGCCAGGGGACAGACGACGACGAGTACGAGATGGATATCGTCGATACCAACCGCTTCAGCGATCCTGCCGAAGCCGCCGGGAGCGAGTCGATTGCCGCGCTCGTCTGGGAGGCTGCCGCAGGGCTGGAGCCGAAGCAGTATGCGTTGCTCGACCTGCACGTTCGGCAGGGGCTGGACAGTGCCGAGATTGCCGACGTGCTGGGCGTCACGAAGAACAACGCCTATGTCATGGTCAACCGTTTGAAGAATGCCGTCGAAGAAACAATCGGAGCGTACGTGATGATGCGAGCCGGACGTCGCTCCTGCCCCGACCTGGACGCAGCACTCCACGCTGCCGACACTGACGTGATCTCAAAGAAGACTCGCAAACTGATCGACCGCCACGTCGCAACCTGCGAGACCTGCCGCCAGACAAAGGGCAACCTCGTCTCACCACTCTCGCTGCTGGGAGCATTCGCCCCAATCCCACTCTCGCCCGAGGCTCAGTCGCGTATTCTCGGCGAAGTGATGCAGCAATGGCCGGCAGCCGGTCCGATGACCGCACCAGCGACAGCCGGACCGAGCCACCCCTCCCCGATCACACGGTTAGCGCAGAGTCGGATCGTCCCGGCCGTCCTCGTCATCACGGGCCTGCTGCTGCTCTTTGTCCTGACGCCGGGAAGCCCGCTGGCGAACCTGCTCTTCGATGCAGGTAGCGACAGCGCCGCGATCGTCGTGCAACTGACCGGCGGCGACGGCGCACCGCTCGACGGCGTCGAACTCTCTCTCATCTCCACAAACGGCGCCGAGACGATCGCCTCCGGCATCACCAACGCCGAAGGCTCACTCCAGTGGCCCGACCTCCCGGCTGGCGACTACCAGATCACCATCGACCACCTGCCGGACGGCCTCACCGTCTCCAGCGACCGCCTCACCCGCACCATCTCCCTCGAACCCGGCCAGACCCTCGACCTGAGTGGCGCGCTTCAGGTTGTGTCGACGCCGTAATGCGTAATGCGTAATGCGGGACGCGGGGCGCGTGGGCCGTGATGCGTGATGCGAGACGTGGGACGCGTGATGCGATGATCTGGTAGACACTGTCTTGCCGGTCAAGCGGCGAGCGGCTCGGTGGTGTCGTCCTGCTGGCGGTAGTACGCATTGACGGCACCCATCATATGGCGCAGGAGCGCGTGCGCCATGATGCAGAG
>Ga0180215_1001276_pt1 | contig 28144 bp, 20 predicted proteins | sample eDN3rd37CBELigBY_FD_128871 | JGI IMG/M metagenome (GOLD analysis project Ga0180215, IMG submission 128871) | Enriched backyard soil microbial communities from Emeryville, California, USA - eDNA 3rd pass 37_C BE-Lig BY (version 2) (version 2) | ecosystem: Environmental > Terrestrial > Soil >...
CCGTCCTCACCACCGGTGCCGCCGTTGCCGCCGTCCTCACCGCCGGTGCCGCCGTTGCCACCGTCTTCACCACCGGTGCCGCCGTCGTTGCCCGTGCCGCCCGTGCCGCCGGTGCCGCCGATGCCGCCGGTACCACCGTTGCCGCCGTTGCCGTTGTCGTCCTCACCGCAGGCGACTGCGCCGAGGCTCAGCATGAAGAGTGCGGCAACCAGAACTGAAAGCTTCTTGATCATTTGAAACGACTCCTTTGGTTGGCTACCCGACTCGATGGGCAGACAGAGACCGAAATTCGAAGGCGGCTTCATACCCAGATGGCACGAACTCCGCAACATTCTGTGCACATTTAGGCATCGGCCAGAAGTGGTGTCAATCTGACAACTCTGTCATGGAGCCGTCATTTTTCGGCACCTTACGGCCACTTCGATCGCGAGAAGGGCTGGATCCTGCGCTTTGCCGAAGCGCATCCGCCCTGCGAGGCGCCGCCGAGCGGGGACAGCGCCGGGGAAAAGGCTGGGGAAAACTCCCCGAATTCGTCCGAAAAGGCCTCTTGAACCGGCTGGAGGCTTTGCGCAGCTCCCTCAGGGATAGTTCACCCGCTTCAAGGGATCGTCGGGGAGGGGGATGTACTCCGTTTCGCCGGGGACCTTGGGAAAGCGCTGCTCCCGCCAGTCCTCCCGGGCCTGCTGCAGCCGGTCCCTGGAGCTGGAGACGAAGTTCCAGTTGATGTAGCGGGGGCTCTCCAGGGGCTCGCCGCCGACCAGGAGCAGCCTGGTGGATTCCCTCGCCAGCAGGGGAGCTTGGCCGTCGGCGGCGTAGAAGACCATCTCCCCGGCGCCGATCGGCTGTCCGCCCGCGTCGATCGCCCCCTCCACCACGTAGGCCGCCCGCTCTGCGTAGCCTGCGGGCATCGTGACCATGGATCCCGCCGGCAGGTTCACCTCCGCGGCGAAGAGCGGAGAGGAGGTCTTCACCGGGGAGGTGGCGCCGAACATCGAGCCGGCGATCAGGCGGATGCGGGCGTCGCCGCCGACGATCTCCGGGATGTCGGAGGCGTCGTAGTGTGCGAAGGAGGGGTCGCACTCCTCCTGGTCCCGGGGCAGCGCCACCCAGAACTGCACCCCGAGGAGCCGCCCTTCGGCGCCGCCCTTCATGGTCTCCGCGTGGACGATCCCCCTGCCCGCGGTCATCCAGTTCACGGCGCCTGGCAGGATCGGCTGGACCACTCCGAGGCTGTCCTGGTGCAGCCCCTCCCCCTCGAAGAGATAGGTGAGGGTGGAGAGGCCGATGTGGGGATGCGAGAGGACCTTGGAGCTGCGGCCCTCGGGGATCCGCGCCGGGCCCATCTGATCGAGGAAGGTGAAGGGACCCACCATGCGCCGCTGCCGCTGCGGGATCGCCCGCTTCACCTGCAGGTCACCTGGGAGGACGGCGGTCTTGGCAGGCAGGACCAGCTCGATCGCTGCGTCGGAAGGGGGGCGGGTCATCGTCGACTCCTGGGATGCGGGGAAGGGAGGCTCCGGACGAGATCAGGCCGCTTCGTAGAGCCTCTCCCGGATCCCGGAGCGCAGATCGTTGAGCTTGGACTTGTCGGTGCCGATCCCCTCCATCAGGGCCTCGGCCAGGGCGACGGCGACCTCGGCCTCTCCCGACACCACGGTGGCGCCGGCGTGCCGCAAAGAAGGGACCTGCCGCAGATCGGAGCAGCGCGCCAGCACCCGGATCTCGGGGTTCAGCGCCTTCACCTGGCTGATGATCTGGGCGGCGCTCTCGATCTCCACGCTGAGGATCATGCTCCCAGCCGTCTCGATCCCTGCCTCCGCCAAGGTCCCTGCCCGCAGGACGTCGCCGTAGACCACGTTGGTTCCACCTTCGCGCAGTCCCCGCACCGTCTCGAGGTTGAGCTCCACCACGGTGACCTCCTCGCCGAAGTCGCTGAGGATCTTGTGCACGGTCCTGCCAACGGGGCCGTAGCCCACCAGGACGCAGCGCTTCGGGTTCACCGGGAGCTTCTCCTCGGCGGCGGCGAGGTCTGCGGCGGAGGTCACGAAGTTCCGGGCCAGGCGGTAGATCGTCGGGTTGAGGGCGATGGTGATGATGGAGGTGGCCACGATCGCGTTCCAGCCGCCCTCGTCGAGGATCCCCAGGGAGCGGGCGGCGACGGCGAGGATGAAGGTGAACTCGCCGATCTGGGAGAGGGCAGCGCCCACCGGGATCGCGGTGGTGTTGGGCCGACCGGAGAGGCGGACCACCAGCGCCCCGGCGAAGGGCTTCACCACCACGACGACGAAGATCACCGCCAGGATGAGCAGGGGCTGCTGGAAGAGGCTGCGGGGGTCGAAGAGCATGCCCATCGACACGAAGAAGAGGGCGGTGAAGGCGTCGCGGGTGGGGAGGGAGTCGTTGTAGGCCCGCCCGGCGAACTCCGAGCGGCCGACGGCGAGGCCTGCGAGGAAGGCGCCGAGGGCCATGGAGACCCCGAAGATCTCGGACGAGGCCACGGCGATCCCCAGACCCATGACGAGGACCGCGAGGGTGAAGAGCTCGTTGGAGCGGGTCTTGTCCACCTGGTCCATCACCCAGGGGATCACCCAGCGGGCCAGGACCATGATGGTCAGGCCCAGGGCGACGACCTTGAGCCCGGTGAGGCCCAAGGCGGTGCCGGCGTCCTCCCCTGCGCCTCCCCCGAAGATGATGGGGAGGAGGAGGAGGAGGGTGACGGTGATCAGATCCTCCACCACCGTCCAGCCGATGGCGATGTAGCCGATGGGGGCGTGGAGATCGCCGCGGGAGTTGAGGACCAGCGCCATCACCACGGTGCTGGCGACGGAGATCGAGAGGCCGAGGACGATCCCGTGGGCGAAGTCCCAGTCGAAGAAGAGGTGGAGGAGCCCCGCCATCGCCAGGGCGGACATGGAGCTCTGGACCAGGGCGCCGGGGATGGCGATCTTCCAGACGGCGAGGAGCTCCCGGAGGTTGAAGTGGAGCCCCACCCCGAAGAGCAGGAGGATCACGCCGATCTCGGCGAAGTTCTCCGCGACGGTGTGATTGCCGACGAAGCCAGGCGTGAAGGGGCCGATCGCGATGCCAGCGACCAGGTAACCGACGATCGCCGCCAGCTTCAGTCGAGTGGCGACGTAGCCGCAGACCAGGGCCGCGATCAGGCCACCGGCGAAGGTGAAGAGGATCGTGTAGTCGTGCATGGCGGCAGAGCCCTTCGGCTTGGGGATCGCTCCTCCACCGATCCTCCCCGCCGTGCAGGGCGAGGGCTGCCGATCTGCGGAGCGGTCGTCGAAGCTCCACCTTTATTTTACCAAGCAGATCCGGGCCACCGATTCTTGCAATCGAGTGTGCATTTTCCTGTCGACGGCGGTGACGCAGAAGTTCGGCGCGCGAACCGGAGAGACAACCGCGGGCGGCGGACGGATCGCTGCGCCCACGCGACGCAGCGAGGCATCACCCGGATCTGGAGCGATCCCCACATGCGGGGCGGTGCCGCCGCGGCCTCGAGCTCGAGGGCTATCTCGAGGCGGCGGCGCGTACGATCAGGAGGCGAGGGAGGCGCGCAAGAACCAGGCGTGCTTCTCGAACTCGGTGATCACCTGGGTGAAGATGTCGGCGGTGTCGGTGTCCTCCAGCTTCTCGGCGAGGGTGCGGGACTCGCGGGCGCCTTCGAGGTAGGCCTCGATCCGATCGGCGAGCAGCTTGACGTGCTCCATGTCGAGGGTGATGCGCTCGGGGTACTCGTCGATCTTGGAGACCTTCGCCACGTGGCGCACGGTGCCCTCTGCCAGGTGGCCCAGGGTGACGGCGCGCTCGGCGATGGTGTCGTTGTGGGCGGCGAGCCCCACGGCGAAGGTCTCGAAGAGCGGGTGAAGGGAGGCGAACTGGGGGCCCTTGATGTTCCAATGGGCCACCTTGATCTGGCTGTGCAGATCGAGGCCGTCGGCGAGCCTGGCGTTGAGGGTCTTCGCGAGCTGGGCGCGAGCATCTGCGGAGAGATGGCTGGGAGACTTGTACATGTGGTTCTCCTTTCAATGAAATGAGGGGTGGAGCGATCCCGGAGGGGTCTCGAGGGCTTCGGAGATTAGATGCACCTGTCGCCAAAAAGTAGCGCTTACTTCGAGCTCTTCTTCTTGGGAGACGATCGCTTCGAGGACGACCTGGAGGCGCCTGCGCCCTTGGTGGAGCGCTTCTTCTTCGTCTTCGCCCCGCCCTCCGCCGCAGCCTCGGACGAGGCGCGCTCGCGGACCGTGCGGGCAGCGCTGGCGGCGACCCGGCGCCCGCTCCTGGGCCGCTCCGTCTCCTCGCGCGCTGCGAGGCTCTTCTGCAGGGCGTCCATGAGGTTGACGACCTTGGGCGGGAGCGGTGCTTCGGGAGCGGCGACGAGCTCCTCGCCTTCGGCCTTGGCGCGGAGGAGCTCCTTCAGGCGGGCGCGGGTCTCGTCCGGGAACTTCTCCGGCTCGAAGGGGGCGGTCATCGACTCGACGAGCTGGACCGCCATCTTTCGCTCCCGCTCGTCGACCTTGGGCTCCGGCACCTCGGGCCAGAGGGGCTCGAAGGGGATCACCTCGTCCGCCCTGTAGAGGCTGGTGAGGAGGAGGCGGCCCCCCTCCGCGCGGACGAGGACCAAAGACTCCTTGGAGCGGAGGATCATGCGGGCGATCCCCGCCTTCCCCTGGGACTCCAGCACCGAGGCGAGGAGCGCGTAGGCCTTCGCCGACTCGGCCTGCGGGACCAGGTAGTCGCTGCCGGCGAAGTAGACCGGATCGATCTCGTCGAGCTCGACGAAGTCCTCGATCTCGATGCTCCGGCTCGGCTTGAGGGCGAAGGTCTCGAGCTCCTCGTCGGTGACGATGACGTGCTGGCCCTTGGTCACCTCGTAGCCCTTGACGATCTCGTCCCAGCCCACCTCCTCCCCGTCGGCGGAGCAGACCCGCTTCTGTCGGACCCGGGCCCCGTCCGCCTCGTGGAGGAGGTGGAAGCTCACCGCTTGGGAGCGGGTGGCCTTGAAGAGCTGCACCGGGATGTTGACCAGGCCGAAGCCGAGCCATCCCTTCCAGGTCGGACGCGCCACAAAGACCTCGCTTCCCCGGCGTCCGAGCCGCGACCCGACCGCGCTTGGTGATCGCGCCCCAAAAGGCCGGCGCCCCGGCTCGCGCAGAGATCCCCGTGTCCCGCCGCCGCGGTGGAGACACCTCGGAGCCCCACGCTCCAGCAGGAAACATCGATCCGGCGAGGATGGACTTGCAAGGGATCGTGCGGATCTTGGTGGCATGGCCCCCAAGCGCAAGCAGGGCGACGAGCTAGCGGCCTACCGCAAGAAGCGCGACTTCACCGTGACGAGCGAGCCGCCCCCTGCGGGGGATGCAGGGGAGCGGGCCGAAGCCGAGCTGCCGTCCTTCGTGGTCCACAAGCACGACGCCACCCGCCTCCACTACGACCTGCGCCTCGAGATGGGCGGGGTGCTCGTGAGCTGGGCGGTCCCCAAGGGGCCCAGCTACGATCCGGCCCAGAAGCGGCTGGCGGTGCGGACCGAAGATCACCCCCTGGCCTACGGCGCCTTCGAGGGGCGGATCCCGGACGATCAGTACGGGGGCGGGGACTCCCTGCTCTGGGATCGAGGGCATTGGAGCACCATCCCCCCTGGGCAGGAGGAGGAGCAGCTCGAGAGGGGACGTCTTCATTTTCTGCTCAGCGGGGAGAAGCTGCAGGGTGAGTGGCATCTGATCCGCACCCGCATAAAGGACGACAAGGAGAACTGGCTCTTCTTCAAGGGGTCGGACGCGCTGCAGGATCCCGATCGGGACATCCTCCGGGAGCGACCGGAGTCGGTGGTCAGCGGGCGCAGGGTGACCCGGGGACCGGTGCATCTTCGCAGCGCGAGGGGGCCGCCGACCGGGGCGGCCCGGGAGCTCCTGGCCTCGCTCTGGCCGCCGATGCGGGCGAAGGACGCTGCGCCGGGGGAGCTCCTCGCGAAGGATCACGTCTTCGAAGTGAAGTACGACGGCTACCGCGCCCTGGCCGCCATCGCCGGGGGCGAGCTCAGCCTCCGCAGCCGCAACGACCTCGATCTGGCGGCGCGCTTCCCCTCCGTCGCAGAGGGGCTGCGCAGGTTGCGGGTGAAGGAGGCGGTGCTGGACGGGGAGATCGTCTCCCTGGATCAGCGGAACCGCAGCAGCTTCGAGCGGCTCCTGGAGGGCGAGGGGCTCCTCGCCTTCGTCGCCTTCGACATCCTCTGGCTCGACGGCGAGGATCTGCGGGGGCTGCCGCTGGAGGAGCGGCGGGAGTACCTGGAGAGCGTGTTCACCGGGGCAAAGCTTCCGCTGCTGATCGCCGAGCGGATCCCTGCACAGCCGCAAGATCCCCTGGCGGTCGCCGCAGCCAGGGGGCTGGAGGGGCTGATCGCGAAGCGGCTGGGGAGCCCCTACCTCGGGGAGCGCAGCGGGGCCTGGCGCAAGCTCAAGCTGCGGCAGGAGCAGGAGGTCGTGGTGGTGGGCTACACCTCGAGCGAGGCCCTGCGGCAGAGCGTCGGCGCCCTCCTGGTGGCGGTCCATGAGCCTGCAGAGGGCCGCCAGGCAGGCAGCGGCGCCTCCGCTCCCGGCAGGCGGGCGGCTGGCGGCGACTCGGCTCCGGCACGGAAGGGCAAGGGGCAGAGCCCCGGCCGAAGGACCAAGGGAGGGGCTGCAGGTGGGCGAGAGCTGGTCTACGCGGGCAAGGTGGGCACGGGCTTCAGCGCCGCCGATCGAAGGCTCCTCTACCGTGAGCTCTCGAAGGTGGAGGTGGACGAGCCGCCGGTGGCGGGGCGGCCGAAGGTGAAGGGCGCGCGGTGGGTCCAGCCCCGCCTGGTGGCGCAGGTAGAGTTTCATGGCTGGACCACCGGCGGCAGGCTGCGGCAGCCTTCGTTCAAAGGGCTGCGCATCGACAAGCGCCCGGAGGAGGTCGTTCGCGAGGCCCCGATCCCGGGAGGGAGCGAGTCGCTGATGAAACCAGAGACATCCAGGGAGCAGGTGCAGGTGACCCACGGCGAGCGGGTGGTGTATCCGAAGGCCGGATACACCAAGGCAGATGTCTTCGCATACATGGAGATCGTCGCGCCCTATCTGGTGCATGTCCTGCGCGGGCGCCCCCTCTTCTTTCAGCAATGGCCCAAGGGCGTGGAGGAGCAGGGCTTCTACCGGCAGAACGTGGATCCGGCCCCGGACTTCGTGACCCGCATCCAGGTCGACAACGGAAAGGGCAAGGTCGTGAACCACGTGGTGATCGACAAGGTGGAGACCGTGCTCTGGCTCGCGAACCAGTCCGCCTTCGCCTTCCACATGTGGAGCAGCAGCCTCCCCGCCCTGGAGAATCCCGACTGGGTCATCTTCGACCTCGACCCGGGGGCGGGGGCGTTCTCCGACCTGATCTTCCTGGCGAAGACCCTCCGTGGATTCCTCGAGGAGCTCGGGCTGAACAGCTACGTGAAGACCTCCGGAAAGCGCGGGCTGCACGTGCTCGCTCCGATCCGCAGGGGCCCCACGCACGACGAGGCGACGGCCTTCGCGGTACAGGTCACCCAGACCCTCGCCGCCGCCTTCCCCAAGATCGCGACGGTGGAGCGGACCAAGTCGAAGCGCGGCGGCAGGCTCTACCTCGACGCCTTCCAGAACGGAAAGGGCAAGGCGATCATCGCCCCGTACTCCCCGCGGGATACCCCGCAGGCCACGGTCTCGACCCCCCTCGAGTGGGAGGAGGTGGAGGACTCCCTCGACCTCGGGAGCTTCACGATCCGGACGATGCCCGAGCGTCTCCTCGAGCGCGGCGACCTCTTCGCCCGCCTCCTCGACGAAGATCAGCCGCTCCCCCGATTCGCCACCTGAACGCCCCGCATGATCGGCGATCGGGTTTCATTGGCCCTTTCATTGGCTCGGCGAGCCAAAGGCGAGCGAACGCAAAAGGAGCCCGCCACGCGGAGCGCGTGGCTGAAAGGAGCTCTCCCGCTTTGCGGGAGGGCTTCTTTCATTGGCTCGGCGAGCCAAAGGCGAGCGAACGCAAAAGGAGCCCGCCACGCGGAGCGCGTGGCTGAAAGGAGCTCTCCCGCTTTGCGGGAGGGCTTTTTTCATTGGCTCGGCGAGCCAAAGGCGAGCGAACGCAAAAGGAGCCCGCCACGCGGAGCGCGTGGCTGAAAGGAGCTCTCCCGCTTTGCGGGAGGGCTTCTTTCATTGGCTCCGAGATCCGGAATAGACGCCGAGGAGGCCCGGGAGGAGGGCGAGGAGGAAGGCCAGGGAGATCCCTGTGGTGAAGGACCAGCCCAGCACCGCGCTCCAGTCCACGGCTGCCCCGGCGATCCCGGCGCCGAGGGCGATCCCCAGGTTCTCGGTGAGGTTGATCGCCGACGAGACCTTCCCCTCCTGGCCGGCTGGGGCGAGGGCGAGGATGATCAGCGAGAGGGTGGAGTAGATCAGCCCCATCCCCCAGGAGCAGACGGCCCAGCCGATCATGGCGAAGGCCACCGGCACCCCCGGGATCACGATCGAGAGTGCCGTGGCGGAGGCGCCAAGCACCACGATCGAGAAGCCGAGGACCACCCGGGTCCGCCTGCCGGCACCTCCCCTGGCGTCGTCCATCCGTGCCGAGAGCCAGGTGCCTGCGAACCATGCGCAGGCGCCGGCGGTGAGGGCGAAGCCTGCGGAGCCTGGGGAGAGGCCGCGGAGGGTGGTGAGGCCCAGGGGCACGAAGGCCTCGACCCCGAAGAAGGTGAAGCCGAGGAGGCAGCGGGTGGTGAGGCCCGCCGGGAGACCGACCTTTGCCACGAGGAAGCCCCGCGGGAGCAGGCGGTGGATCGCGAAGAGGCTGAGGATGGCGCCTGCTGCGAGGGTCGGGAAGGCGCTCCAGTCGTGGCGACCGAGGCCGCCGAGGAGGAGGCCGGTCCCCGCGGCGAGGAGGAGGGCGTGGAGGAGGGACTGCAGATCGAAGCGCCCGCTGCCGCTCCCCTTCATCCGGCGCAGGGAGGGGACGAGGAGGACGCCTGCAGGGAGCAGGAGGGGGAGCATGCCCAGGAAGACCAGGCGCCAGCTCGCGTGATCCGCGATCAGCCCCGCCGCTGCAGGGGCCACCAGCGAAGGGACCACCCAGGCGCTGGAGAGGAGCGCGAACATCCGCGCCCGCAGCGCGTCGGGGAAGCGGAGGCGGACGCTGAGGTAGGAGGTGGTCATCAGGGCGCCGCCGCCGAGGCCCTGGAAGGTCCGGCCCAGCACGAAGCCGACCCAGCTCGTGGCGAAGCCCGCGACGAGGAGGCCGGTGGCGAAGGAGAGGAGCCCCAGGAGGTACGGCAGCCCGGGGCCGCGGGCGTCGGCGCCCTCACCCGCCGCGATGGTGCCCACGATGTTCGCGAGCATGAAGGAGCTGAAGGCCCAGCCGTAGCCGGAGATCCCGCCGAGGTCCCCTGCGACCACCGGGAGGATCGTGGCCACCGCCATCGACTCGAAGGCGATCAGCGACACGTTCAGGAGGAGGCCGATGCAGAGGATCGTCCGCCCGGCGCCGAAGAGGCGCTCCGGTCCTGCCGGGATGGGGTTCTCGATCGCTTCCGTCTTCATCGTCCCCTACAAGCCTCGCTCTTCTGCGCCTCGATCATCCGCCCACCAGCGAGAGCTTCTCGCGCCGGGAGAGCCTCTTGATCGCGGCCTCCCTGCGCAGCGCCGCCCCGCGATCCTCCGCCTCCTCCACCCAGACCAGCTCGACGGGTCGCCGAGAGCGGGTGTAGGCGGCGCCCTTGCCTGCGTTGTGCCGCGCCAGGCGCCCGCCCAGATCGTTGGTGGCGCCGGTGTAGAAGGAGCCGTCGCTGCATCGCAGAACGTAGACGCACCACTGGTCGGGCGCAGGAGGGGGAGGGCGGGGCGCGGTGGACATCATCGAAGTCTGCCCGATCGAGGCGTAGTCTCTGCTCTGGCGGCTCGCCCCTCCTTGCGGGATTTCGCCGCTGGTGGCAAGACCCGTCCGATGAGCGACCTCGAATGGCTGCGGCTGGGAGACCCTCACGTCTGGCGGCCCTACTGCCAGCACCGGACCGCCTCTCCGCCGCTGCCCGTGGTGGGCGCGAAGGGGAGCCGCCTCCACCTCGCGGACGGGACCGAGCTGGTGGACGGGATCGCCTCCTGGTGGACCGCCGCCCACGGCTACGGCCGCGAGGAGATCGCCGCCGGGGTCCGGGAGCAGCTCGCCCGCCTGCCCCACGCGGCCTTCGGCGGGATCGCCAACGAGCCCGCCTACCTGCTCGCATCCAGGCTGGGGGAGCTCCTCCCGCCGCCGCTCTCCCGGGTCTTCTTCGTCGAGAGCGGCTCGGTCGCGGTGGAGGTGGCGCTGAAGATGGCGCTCCAATCCTTCCACAACCAGGGGAACCCCCGGCGCCGGGTGCTTTGTTTCGAGGGCGCCTACCACGGGGACACCTTCGCCACCATGGCGCTCTCGGACCCGGTGGACGGGATGCACCGGGCCTTCTCGGGGATGGGGATCGACGCGGTGCACCTGCCGATCCCGCTGGCGGGCGACGACTTCGAGGAGAGGTTCGCCGGGATCGCAGGGGAGCTCGCCTGCGCGATCATCGAGCCGCTGGTGCAATGCGCCGGCGGCATGCGCTTCCATGACGCCGAGGTGCTGCACAGGCTCCGCCAAGCCTGCGACGAGCACGGGGTGCTCCTGATCTTCGACGAGATCGCCACGGGCTTCCACCGGCTGGGATCGCGCTTCGCCCTCGAGGAGGCGGGGGTGATCCCCGACATCGTTACCGTGGGCAAGGCGCTCACCGGCGGGACCCTGCCCCTGGCGGCGGCGGTGGCGACGGAGGCGGTCTTCGAGCGCTTCCTCTCGGACGCCGACGCGGCGGCGCTGCAGCATGGCCCCACCTACATGGGGAACCCGCTCGCCTGTGCGGCGGCCCTCGCGAGCCTGGATCTCTTCGCGGCCCAGGACAGCCAGGGGATCGTTCGTGCCCTGGAGGGGCGGCTGCTGGAGGGGCTTCGCCCCCTCGGCGAGAGGACCGCTGTGCGGCAGATCCGGGTGAAGGGCGCCATCGGCGCTGTGGAGATGGAGCCGGGGTCGGCGCCCCCTTCGAGCGAGTTCGCCAGGCACGGCGCGTTCCTGCGCCCCTTGCGGCTCGCGAGCGCCGACGTGGTCTATCTGATGCCGCCGTTGAACATCGGCGCCGAGGATCTGTCGGTCCTCCTGCGGGCGGTGGAGCTCACCCTCCCTCCCTGAGCTCTCGGCTCCCAGGCCCTGGGCCCCCAGGCGAAGTGACGGACCCCGCCTCCTCCGGTGTTGGACCCCTCCAAGAGGAAATCGGCAAAAGTTGGATCAACTTCGCTTGACGACCTCATTCGGCGGACCTAAATGGCCATTCGACTTTTCGAATGAGGATTCATCGATGGTGGCAAGGGCTCGTCGCGCACGAGAGATCGAAAGGACCCGCCAGGACATCCTGGAGGCTGCGGCTCGCGCGTTCGTCCACAGCGGCTTCAAGGCCGCGACCATGCAGGACATCGCCAAGGAGGCGGGCTACACCGCCGCGTCCCTGTACAGCTACTTCTCCAGCAAGGAGGAGATCTTCAAGGGGCTCCATGAGCTGGTGATGGACGAGCTCAGCGAGACGCTGGCGGGGGTGCTCCCGGAGGGACTCAGCTTCCGGCAGCGGCTGGAGCTCGTCATCCAGCGGCAGATCGAGTTCGCCAGCAGGCGCCAGGATCTCTTCGCGCTCCTGCACCGGGGCGGACCCGTCGGCGACGCCCAATGCGCGCTCCAGGGCGAGGCGATCCTCGACAGGCGGGTGGCCCTCCTCACCGAGTTCCTGGAGCAGAACTCCACCGAGGAGGAGCGGGGCGGCCGCACGGCGAGGGAGACCGCCCTGCTGCTCTTCGGCTTCAGCTTCGCGTTCTTCTTCGAGCGGATGCGGGCAGGTCGGGTGGAGGAGCTCCAGGAGCAGCTCCCGCGCCTCCTGGATCTCCTCTTCTACGGGCTGCAGGGGCCGCCGCCCGAGACGCCTCCGCCTGCAGACCGATGATTCCCGACCCGTTTCCCAGTCCAACCCCTCGATTTTTCGGGTCAGCCGTGAATGCAGCGGCCCGTTTCCAGGTTCCTTCGCATCCCCGTCGGACGACATTGACAATCGCTGAGTCAAGTGAAATATAGCGCGCGCTCAAGTCTGCCGAATACCCATTCGGCAGCGCGCCCCCAGGTGATCCCCATGCGGCTTTCCCGTCTTCTCCCTTCCCTCCTCCTGGCCACCCTCCTCGCCACCAGCCTCGCGGCCTGTGGGCAAAGCGAGGCCAAGGCCACCCTCCCTGCAACCGCGGAGGGGGGCGCTCGCCTCGGCGTCCGGGTGATCTCCCCCTCGACCAGCGTGGACGGCCAGCTCGTCCGGGCGATGGGTTCGCTGAAGCCCCGCAATGAGGCCCAGGTCAGCGCCAAGGCCGGCGGCACCATCCAGGAGTTCTTCGCGGACGTCGGCGACGACGTGAAGAAGGGCGCGCCCCTCGCCAGGCTCGACCCCGCCAACGCCGCCATCATGGTGGAGCAGGCGAAGGCGGGGCTGGCGGTGGCGGAGGCCTCGCTGCAGTCGGTCCGCCAGGACTACGAGCGCGCCAAGAAGCTGGTGGAGTCCGGCGGCATCTCCCAGGCGGGGCTCGACCGGGCGGAGGCCGGCTACCAGCAGGCGGAAGCAGGGGCGAAGCAGGCCCAGGCCGCGCTCCAGGCAGCCCAGCGCGCCTACGCGGATCACACCATCCGCGCCCCCTTCGACGGCAGGATCACCGCGCGCCTCGCCAACCTGGGCGAGTACGTCTCGGTGATGCCGGCCACCCCGATCTTCTCGCTGGTCGACCTGAACAACCTGGAGGTGGTGCTCCCGGTGCCGGAGACGGTGGTCGGCGCGGTCCGCCACGGGGCCACGGTCCGCGGGGTGGTCAACCCTTCGGGGAAGGCCTTCGAGGCGGAGGTCACCGTGGTCGGCGCCGCGGTGAATCCCCAGTCCCGCACCGTGGAGGTCCGGGCGAAGCTCGTCGGCGATCGATCCGACGAGATGCGCCCGCACGCCATCGTCGAGGTGGACTTCTCCTCCCAGGCCGAGGTCGGCTCGGGGCTCTTCCTGCCGACCCAGGCCGTGATCCGGGAGGGGGATGCCCGCTTCGTCTGGGTGGTGGACGCAGCGAGCAAGGTGATGCGCCGCCAGGTCCAGGCGGAGGCCCTGACCCCCGGCGTGGTCCGGGTCACCTCGGGCCTCGAGGGATCCGAGCAGGTGGTGCAGGACGGGAGCAGCAACCTGCAGGACGGCATGCAGGTGCAGGTGATCCGATGAGGACGCGGCTGCACCGAGCCGAAGGCGAGCGAACGTAGAACGAGCCCCTGCCATGCGGTCGCGTGGCGTGAACCGAGAGCCCCCCGCGCGCGGGGGGAGGCGCGGGCTCCGAGTACCCGAATTCGAACGGGGGCGCAGGCTGCCCCCGGGAAGTGAACATGGATCCGATTAAAACCCTGATCAGCCGCCCGGTCTTCACCTCCATGCTGATCCTGGCCGTGGTGGTCTTCGGCCTCTACGCCTACCCGAAGATCGGCGTGGACAACATGCCGGACGTCGAGTTCCCGGTGGTCACCGTGACGGTGGTCCGCGCCGGCGCCGATCCCGAGAGCATGGAGCGGGACGTCGCCGACCCGCTGGAGGAGGTGATCAACACCCTCTCCGGACTGGAGTCGCTGCGCTCGATCAACGTCGAGAGCCTCACGCAGATCATCGTCCAGTTCGAGCTCGACAAGGACGTGGACGTCGCGGCGCAGGAGGTCCGGGACAAGGTGCAGGCGGCGCTCTTCGAGCTGCCCCCCGAGATCGAGACGCCGGTCGTCGACAAGTTCGACATCGGGGCGATCCCGATCCTCACCCTTGCGGTCTCCGGGCCGCTGCCGGTGGAGGAGCTCACCCGGATCGCCGACGACGAGGTGAAGCCGATGCTCCAGCAGACCAGCGGCGTCGGCTCCGTCACCCTGGTCGGCGATCGGGAGCGGGAGATCCGGATCAACGTCAACCCCGACGCCCTGCGCGGCTATGGCCTCGCCGTGAGCGACGTGGCGGCGACCCTGCAGGCACAGAACATCGACGTCCCCGGCGGCAGGATGCAGGAGCCCGGCAGGGAGCGGACCGTCAAGCTGGTCTCGCAGGTGAAGAGCGTCGAGGAGATCCGCGACCTGATCATCCCCGCGTCCGGTCCCGCTGCGGTGCGGATCCAGGACGTGGCCAACGTGATCGACGGCCCGGCAGAGGCCCGCTCGGTCTCGCGCTTCAACGGGACAAGCGCCATCGGCCTGGTGATCCTGAAGCAGTCCGGCTCCAACACCGTGGAGGTGGCGGAGGCGGTGAAGGCCTCGCTGGCCGACATCACCTCGAGGCTCCCGGAGGGGGTCAAGGTCGAGCTGGTCAACGACGGCGCGAGGTTCATCCGCGCGTCGATCGAGTCGGTGGAGCACGATCTCCTGATCGGCGGTCTGCTCGCCGTCTTCATCGTGCTGGTCTTCCTGCGAAACGGCCGCTCCACCTTGATCTCGGCGCTGGCCCTGCCGGTCTCGGTGATCGGCACCTTCGCGGTGATGCAGGCGCTGAACTTCACCTTCAACAACGTCACCATGATCGCGCTCACCCTCTCGATCGGCCTCCTGATCGACGACGCCATCGTGGTGATCGAGAACATCGTCCGGCATCTGGAGGAGGGCGCGGGCCCGTTCCAGGCGGCGCTGGAAGGCACGAAGGAGATCGCCCTCGCCGTCTTCGCCGTGACCCTCTCGATCGTCGCCGTCTTCGTCCCGGTCGCCTTCATGGAGGGGATCGTCGGGCAGTTCTTCTACCAGTTCGGCGTCACCGTGGCGGTGGCGATCATGATCTCCTTCGGCGTGTCGCTCACCTTGGTGCCGATGCTCTCCGCCAAGCTCCTCAAGAGCCACGCAGAGGAGGCCGGCCTCCTCTCCAGGGGCATCGAGCGGGTGCTCACGACGATCGAGGCGATCTACCGCAGGGCGCTGCGCTTCATGCTGGGCCACCGTGCCTGGGTGGTGGCCGGTGCCGTGGTGGTGCTGATCGGAACGATCATGCTGTCGGGGCTGCTCAAGTTCACCTTCATGCCGGCGCAGGATCAGGGCATGTTCAAGGTGGGGATCGAGCTTCCGATCGGCGCCGATCTCCAGGCCACCGACGCGGCGCTCTCGGCGATCGAGGCGCAGGTCCGAGACCTGCCCGGCGTCGAGAGCATCCTCGCCTCGGTTGGCGGCGACGCCCAGTCCATGGTGAACAAGGGCGAGCTCCTGGTGAACCTCGTCCCCATCGCGGATCGAGACTTCAACCAGGAGGAGATCAAGACCTTCGTCCGGGACAACACCGTCGTCCCCTCCAACGTGATCTTCAGCGTGCAGGACTACAACGCGATGGGCGGCGGTGCGCCCCAGGAGATCCAGTTCAACGTCCGCGGCCTGGATTGGGACGAGGTGATCGCCTCCGCCGCCAAGATCCAGGCGGCCATGCGGGAGACCGGCATGTACGTGGACATCGACTCCACCTACCGCACCGGCAAGCCCCAGATCGACGTGGTGATCGACCGGGATCGAGCGGCGCAGCTCGGGATCCCGGCGGCGAGCCTCGGCCAGACCCTGCGCACCTACCTGGGCGGCGACAAGGTCTCCGAGTTCCGCGACGGGACCAAGAGCTACGAGGTCAAGATCGGCCTGCCCCCCGAGTTCCTCGCCGACGAGACGCAGCTCGCAGGGCTGACCGTCCGCGGCGGCGACGGGAGCCTGGTCGAGCTGCGGAACGTCGCCCGGATCGAGTCCGGGGAAGGCCCCACGCAGATCGATCGCCAGGCGCGCCAGCGGCAGATCACCATCCTCGCCGACCTCGCGCCGGGCTACAGCCTCAGCGAGGCCATGAGCTTCCTCTCCGGCTACGCGGAGAAGGAGCTGCCGCCCACGATCATCACGGAGTTCGACGGGCAGGGGAAGGAGCTGGGCCGCACCGCCATCGCCTTCCTCACGGCGCTGCTCCTCGGCGTGGTGCTGGTCTACATGATCCTCGCCGCCCAGTTCGAGAGCCTGATCGATCCCATCACCATCATGATGTCCCTGCCCTTCGCCGTGATCGGCGCCTTGGCGGCGCTCCTGATCACCGGTGAGTTCATGTCGATGTTCTCGATGATCGGCATGATCATGCTGATGGGTCTGGTCACCAAGAACGGCATCCTCCTGGTGGACTTCACCAAGCAGCTTCGCCAGCGGGGCCGCTCCACCTTCGACGCCTTGATGGAGGCGGGACCCATCCGGCTGCGCCCCATCCTGATGACCACCCTGGCGATGATCTTCGGCATGCTCCCGCCCGCCTTCGCGAGCGGCGACGGCGCCGAGTCCCGCAACGGCATGGCGGTGGCGATCATCGGCGGTCTGATCACCTCGACGGTGCTGACCCTGGGGGTGGTGCCGGTGGTCTACTCCCTCTTCGACAGCCTGAACGCCTGGGTCCGCCGGCTGCTCAACGTGAAGCAGCGCGAGCCCTCCAAGCAGGACCTCGCCGCCTGATTGAAAAAAAGCCGCAAGGCCGCAACGAGCAGCCCCTTCACGCTGCGAAAGAAGCACGCTCATGAATCCGATTCGCACGCTCGCATCCACCTCCGTGCTGTTCTCCCTCCTCGCGCCTGCGCTGGCGATGGCGCAGCTCTCGCCTCCGTCCGACGTGGGCAATCAGGAACCGGGCGCGCCGATGCGCGACGAGCGCGCCCCCTTCTCCTTGGAGATCGGCGAGACCCCCGCGTCGGTGATCCCCGACGGCGGCGCCCCCGTGCTCACCCTCGACCAGCTCCTCCAGCGGGCGGAGGCGGCAAATGGAAACACCGATCTGACGGTGCTCCGGGAGCAGGTGGTGCAGGCGGACAACAACGTCCGTCGGGCGTGGGGCCTCATCCTCCCGCAGATCACCGCTGCGGCCACCTACACCCGCAACTCCAACGCCGCGGCGATCGACTTCCCGATCTTCGCCGCAGGGCTGCGTGAGGAGGTGGATCCGGTGACCGGGCAGTCGAACTTCATCCCGAACCAGTCGATCAACCTCGAGATCCAGCAGCTCAACAACTGGAACGCGAACATCACCGCCTCGATGCCGATCCTCCTCATGCCCGCCTACTTCGGGATCGCGGCGGCGAACGAGGCCACCACCCTCACCGAGCAGAACACCACCTTCGCCCGCAACGAGCTGGTGCTGGGGATCTCCCAGGCCTACTACGGCGCCGTCGCGAGCCGCCGCCTGATCGAGGTCTCCTACGCGCAGGTCCAGGTGCAGAAGGAGCAGGAGCGGGTGGCGAGCGCCCGCTTCGAGGTGGGGGAGGTCCCCAAGGTCGACTCGCTGCGAGCGGCGGTGGCCCGGATCCAGGCGGAGCAGGATCTGGTGCGGGCCCAGAACGCCTTCGTGGCCACGAAGCTGGCGCTGCAGCAGCTCACCGGGGTGAGCGAGCCCTTCGACGTGGTGGAGCCGCCGCAGGTGCAGGTCCCCCAGGGGAGCATCGACGAGCTGGTGAACACCGGCCTCGAGAACCGCAAGGATCTGGCAGCGAGCCGCACCGCGATCGAGCTGGCGCGGCGCACCCTCCAGTCCAACTACTGGCAGTTCGCCCCGGTGATCTCCGCGCAGGGGATGTACAACTGGGCCAACGTCACCGGCTTCTCCGGATCGAACTCCACCTGGATGGTGGCGATCACCGCGTCGATCAACATCTTCGACGGCGGCATCCGCTACGCCAACATCCGCGACGCCCGCTCGCAGAAGCGGCAGGCCGAAGCCCAGGCACTGGGCCTGGCGCGGAAGGTGAGCCAGGAGGTCCAGACGGCCCTCCTCGATCTGGAGACGGCCCGGGCCAACCTGGTCAGCGCCGAGGAGCAGGTGCGCCTGGCCAACGAGAGCGCCGAGCTGGTCCAGGCCCAGTACGACGCCGGGGTGGCAACCTACCTGGACGTCACCGACGCGTACAACGCCCGCTTCGTCTCCCAGGTGGCGGTGGTGAACAACCAGCTCAACGTGCAGGTTGCGGCGCTCCAGCTCAGCCGCGCCATCGGGAAGTTCGGGGTCTCACACTTCCCCTGATCGTCCCACCCCATCCGGCACCTCGGCTCGAGGGGGGCGCCGCCAGGGCGGTGCTCCCGCGCGCCTGCGAAGGATCCCGGAGCGCTTCCGCCGGGCAGCGGGATCCCGGGTGCGGCAAGTTTGCTCCGCGCCTTCCCTCACATTAGATTGACGCGCCTGTCTCGATCGGTCAGTCGTTGCAGGCGAGGAGTTCATCCATGCCCGGCGTCAATCCGCACATCTTCCGAGAATACGACATCCGAGGTCTCGTCGACACGGACCTCCACGACGAAAGCGTGGCGCTGATCGCCAGGGGCTTCGCCAAGATGGTGAAGGACGCCGGCGGCAGCAAGGTGGTCCTGGGCCGAGATTGCCGCGAGTCCTCCACCCGCTTTCGCAAGGTCTTCACCACCGCCCTCAACGGCTGCGGCGTCGACGTGGTCGACATCGGCGTCGTCCCCACCCCGCTGACCTACTTCGGCGCCCATACGCTGGAGGGGATCGACGGGATGGTGATGATCACCGGCTCCCACAACCCGCCGGAGTACAACGGCTTCAAGATCGGCCTCGGCAAGACCACCATGCACGGCGCCCAGATCCAGGAGCTGCGCCGGCTGATCGAGGCGGGGGACTTCCCCGGCGGACAGGGCCACACCGAGGAGGTGGACCTGATCCCGGCCTACGAGCGCAAGGTGCAGGACAGCCTGCGAATGGGGCCGCGCAAGCTGCGGGTGGTGGTCGACGCGGGCAACGGCGTCGGCGGCATCGTGGGAGCGCCGCTCTACCGCGCCATGGGCATGGAGGTGGAGGGGCTCTTCCTGGAGCCGGACGGGACCTTCCCCAACCACCACCCCGATCCCACCGTGGAGGAGAACCTCGCCGACCTGCGCAAGCGGGTCCTGGAGAAGGGCGCCGACCTGGGGATCGCCTTCGACGGCGACGCGGATCGGGTGGGGGTGGTGGACGAGCGCGGCAACATCCTCTGGGGTGACCAGCTCATGATCCTCTACAGCCGCGAGGTGCTGAAGGAGGAGCCGGGGGCCGCGATCATCGGCGAGGTGAAGTGCTCCCAGACGATGTACGACGAGATCGAGCGCCAGGGCGGCAGGCCCATCATGTGGAAGGCGGGGCACTCCCTGATCAAGGCCAAGATGAAGGAGACCTCCGCCGCCCTCGCCGGCGAGATGAGCGGGCACGTCTTCTTCCAGAACCGCTGGTTCGGCTTCGACGACGGAGTCTACGCAGGGGCGCGGCTCCTGGAGATCCTCAGCCACGAGGAGCGGCCCCTCTCGGAGCTCCTCGCCGACGTGCCCAAGACCTTCAGCTCGCCGGAGATCCGCCGGGATGCGGGGACCGAGGAGCGCAAGTTCGCGCTGGTCCGGGCCGCCACCGAGCACTTCCGCAAGGCGGGCTACCAGGTGATCGACATCGATGGGGCGCGGGTGGTCTTCGAGGACGGCTTCGGCCTGGTCCGGGCCTCCAACACCCAGCCCATCCTGGTCCTCCGCTTCGAGGCGCAGACCGCAGCGCGGCTGCAGGAGATCGAGGCCCTCTTCGAGGAGACCCTTCAGCGCCTGGAGGCGGGCCTCGTCGAAGGGGCCACCGGGCAATAGAGCTGGCGCTTTCGGGGCGATCTCTTCTCGGGGTCGGCCCAGGCGGTCCCGGGGCGGGGGAGCTACGAGAACGACAGGGGGAAAAGAGATGTCGAAGCTGGGATCGGAGATCACCCTCGGCTGCGATCTGGGTGCCACGAACCTGCGGGTGGCGGCGGTGACCCAGGGGGGTGAGGTGCTGGCCTCGATGCGCCGCGCCCTCGACGATCGCGCCCCCTCCGTGGTGGTGCAGGCCTTGTCCGACGGGGTCGCCGAGGTCCTGCGCACCCTCGGCGAGCCCCTCGAGGCGATCGGGGGGATCGGCGTCGGGGTGGCGGGGCAGATGCGCGGCCGCGACGGGCTGGTGCTGGTGGGCCCGAACCTGGGCTGGCGGGACGTGCCCTTCGGAGAGATGGTCCGCTCGAAGCTCGGCTGCCCGGTCCGGGTGGTCAACGATCTCTCTGCGGCGGCGTGGGGCGAGGCCTCGGTGGGCGCCGCCCGGGGGGAGAAGGACGTGCTCCTGGTCTTCGTCGGGAGCGGGGTGGGCGGCGGCCTGATCCTGGGCGGCAGGCTCTACGAAGGGGAGGGCGGCCTCGCAGGGGAGTTCGGCCACATCAAGGTGGTGACGGGGCCCAAGGGGAGGCGCTGCGGCTGCGGGGAGCGGGGCTGCCTGGAGGCCTACGTGGGCGGCCACAACCTGCGGCTGCGGGTCCTCGAGCTCGCCGACGCCGGAAGGGGCCAGGGGATCCTGGAGGCGGCGGGAGGCGATCCCGAGCGGATCGGCGGGATCGCGTTGGAGCTCGCGGCGGAGGCGGGTGATCCGGAGGCGAACGCGCTGCGGGAGGAGGTCGCCGCCTTCCTCGGTGTGGCGATCGCGAACGCCGTGACCCTCCTCAATCCGCAGAAGCTGATCCTCGGCGGCGGGGTCCTCGCCGGCATGCACGGCCTGCGCAAGCGGGTAGAGAGCTGCGTCCTCGAGGCAGGGGGCAAGCAGCAGGTCGCCCAGCTCTCGATCCTCGAGCCCGCCCTCGGCGACGACGCGGGGGTGATCGGCGCCGCGCTCCTCGCCCGCACGAGCTGAACGTCGCCTTCCCAAAGCGTGTCGACAGCTCTTCCAGACCGCTGGCCCGACCCTGTCGTTCCCGCGAAAGCGGGACCCCAGTCCGCACACTCCGCTCGAGCATACGAGGTCCCCACCTTCGCGGGGACACCCACTGTTTGGGTAGGGGGAGCGGTGGATCGCCCTTCGCCTCGAGGAGCGGCGGGGGCTCAGGAGCAGGGTGCTGCCCTCAGGGGATGCGGCCCTCGCGAACCGCCCAGTCGACCCCGCCCCGCATGTCGCGGACCACGGTGTAGAAGAAGACCCGCCCGCCGACGGGGATGGGATCGTCCTCTTCCCTGCCGGTGGGCGCGGTCCAGCGGTTGGGCTCGTCCGGCGACCGGAGGCGCAGCTCCTCGAAGCTCCCGGCTGTGGCGAACCAGGAGTAGAGCCGCTCCTCCTCCTCCTCCTTCAGCTTCTTGCCCCGCGCGTCGTAGATGGTGAAGGGCTGGCGGAGGTCGGGGGGATCGCCGGGGAGGATCGCCCGCAGGGGGTAGGCCCTGCCCCGCGAGAGGGCGGCCGCCTCCGGGATCGGATCCTCCAGCTCCGGGGGGAGGGGAAGATCGCCGTTCAGGATCCCATCGACGGCAGGGTTGAGGTTCGGCGGGTCGGTGGCGTCGGGGCCGCGGACCTGGATCCGCTTCACCGCGACGACGCTGTCCCGGATCTCGAGGAGCGCCGCCAACCTGGGGCCGAGCTCCGTGGCCAGGGTGCAGGGATCGCCGGGGTCGATCCCCTGCAGGAGCTCGTCCGCCGACGCCGCCAGCGCGATCGCCACCACCGACGCGTGGACCCCGAGGATCCGCGCCGGATCGCCAGGGTCGAGGTCGTGCAGCCGCAGGTGATCGGGGACCACGTAGGTGGGTGGCGGGAGCGGGAATGCGCTGTCTCCGACGGTGATCGAGAGGGGCTCGCAGTCCACGCCGTGCGCGCAGCGCTCCCCTCCGAGGAAGGAGATCAGGCTGGTCGTCTCCGGCCCGGTGTCGGGCTCGCCCTCCGATGCGCCGCCGCAGCTCGCGGGATCGCCGCCGGCGCTTCGTCCAAGGAGCGCGGCGAGGGCGGCGGGATCCTGGAGCATGGCATAGGAGGTGCAAACGGCCCCCTGGGAGGGCTGCCGCGGATCGGGGGTGCAGGCGAGGTAGAGCACGCTCACCTCCCGCTCGAGATCCTCGAGCTGGGCCGGATCCGCCACCAGCGACCGGATCCTGCTGCTCGCGCCGGGCCCCCCGCCGCTCGGATCCGAGGCAGGATCCATGACCTCCGGGGGATCGGCCTGGACCGCGAGGATCCGCAGCCGATCCACGTAGGACGCCGGCTTGAACGTCTCGCCGCAGCCGGCGGCGAGGAGGATCAGCAGGACCGCATGGTGAATGTTTCTAATACTCATAGCGAATCCCCATCGACGGGAAGATCGGCAGCCCCGGCTGGTAGGCCCACTCGCTGAAGTCGTAGCTGTAGTTGGTGCCCTCTGCGTTCGCCCGGTTGGTCACGTTCTGCACGTCCAGGTAGACGGTGAGCTTCGACTCCAGGTAGGTCCAGGTCTTGTCCAGCCGCAGATCGAGCTGAAAGAAGTTGGGGAAGCGGTCGCCTGCGGCGAGGCCCTGGGGGAGCCGCCGGTACTGGTCGTGGTCCACGTCGTAGACCCCGCCGGCGACGGTGCTGCGGGGGTTGCCGGTGGTGAAGCGGGTCCGGAATCCGAAGGAGAGCCCGCGCCAGATCTCGGGGAGATCCAAGGAGCCGAGGGCCACCAGGTTGTGGGGCTGGTCGCTGGCCTCGCCGCCCCTGGGGCCGATGTTTCCGCCGATGACGCTCTTGTCCCGCTCGGTGCGCGAAAGCGAGTAGGCGATCCACCCGAAGAAGCGGCCGTCGGGGTCGTAGCGCAGGAGGAGCTCGGCGCCGTAGGAGCGCCCCGTCCCCTCGTTCGCGTAGCGCTCCAGCACCCGCTCGCCTCGGCGCTCCACGATCCGCTCGGAGGGGAGGACCATGTCGAAGAGGTTCTTGTAGTAGAGCTGCACGTCCAGGCCCAGGGGACCCGCGATCCGCTGCTCGATCCCCACCGCGTATTGGGTGGAGCCCTCCTCCCGGAGCAGGGTGTTCCCGAGCTCCTCCGTGAGGTATTGGCTCATCGGCGGCTGGTGGTAGAGCCCCACCCCTCCCTTGAGGGTGGTGGTCTCGCTCAGCGCCCAGCGGGCGGAGAAGCGAGGATCGAACCAGGTGGAGGCGATCAGCGAGTTGTAGTCCAGGCGCAGACCCGGAACGAGGCGCAGCCCCGGGATGACCTCCCAGACCGCCTCGGTCCAGAGGGCAGGCTGAATCACCATGAGGTCGTAGCCCAAGGGGATCAGCTCCTCCCGCAGGCTGGGGGAGGGCATCTGGCCCGGCGGCGGCTGGCCGGGGATCCGCGCTGCGATCACCTCGCGGGAGGCGAGGAGATCGAGGCCTGCACCCAGGGTGAGGTTCTCGCTCACGTCGTGGTAGACGTCCGCCCGGGAGCTCACGTTGGTGGAGTCCACCGTCAGGAACATCAGCCCCAGATCGAAGCTGAAGTGGTCCCAACCCGGATAGAGCTGGAGCCTGGTGCGGGTCGCTGCGTTCAGCCGGTGATCCCAGGTCAACCCCACCCGGGTGAAGGCGGTGGTGGTGCTGATCGAGAGCTCGCCGTCGACGCCTCCCGTGTCGATCCCCACCAGCGCGAGCTTGTCGGAGGAGCCGAAGAGATCGAGCTGCACCTCGTTGCGGGGATCGATTCGGTAGCCGATCTTCCCCTGGTAGTCGTAGTAGCGAGGGGCGATCGAGATCCCGATCCCCTCGAAGGCGCTGGGCGCCGCAGCCTGCGCCCCCAGGATCACCGCGTCCACGTAGGAGCGTCTGGCGGCGAAGGCCACCGAGACGTCCTCGGAGACGGGCCCCTCCGCGAGGCCGGTGGCATCGAAGAGATCCGCGTCGGCGATCAGGTGCAGCCGCTCCCGGTTCGCCCGCCTGGTGATGAGCTCCACCCGCCCGGCGGTGGCCCTGCCGTAGCGGGCGCCGAAGTTCCCCGGCTCGAACTCCACCCCCTCCACGAGCTCGCTCGCGTAGACGCTGGTGATCCCCCCGAAGTGGAAGAGGATGGGCACGTGCTGCCCGTCGATGTAGGTCCGGGTGTCGTTGGGGTTGCCGCCCCGCACCACCAGCCGCCCGCTCCCGAAGGTGGCGCGGGCGACGCCGGGGAGGTTCTGCACCACCTTCACCGTGTCGCCGGAGACGCCAGGGAGCTTGGTCAGCTCGCCCACCGAGATCGCCACGGTGGACACGTCCTTCTTCTCGCGGCGGCCGGTGACCACCATCTCGAAGTCGGACTCCAGCGCAGGGAAGACGTAGTAGCGGACCTCGACCAGGCGCCCCTCTTCGATGGTCTCGGTGGTGGAGAAGCGCTCGTAGCCGCTCGCGATCGCCACCACCTCGACCTCTCCCACCGGGACCCCGGCGAGCTCGAAGCTGCCGTCCTCGTCGGTGAAGGTGGTGAAGCCGACCCCCGCGTCGATCAAGGCCCCGGCGATCGGCCGCCGTGTGCCCCGCTCCAGGAGCACGCCGCGCAGGTTCACCTCCGGGGCAGGTGCCTCCTCCTCGCTCGCATCGTCCGGGGCGGGGTCGGGCTCCTGCCGAAAGAAGAAGCGATAGCGGTACTCGATCTGCACCGCCGCCGGCTCCCCGTCGATCTCGGCGGGGGAGAACTTGAACCGCCGCACCGCCTCCAGCGCAGCTTCGTCGAAGCCGTGGCCAGCGGGCTCGATCACCCTCGCGTCCAGGACCTCGCCGGTGGCGGCGATGTCCACCTCGAGCACCACCTCCCCGGTGATCCCCTCGGCCTTCGCCTCGGGCGGATACTCCGCCTCGACCAGCTCCAGGAGCGCCGGCGCCCTGGTGAGCTGCCCCTGGGCCAGGGCCACCGCAGGCAGGAAGCAGAGGAGCACGAACCATCGTCCCATGGTGCCCACCTCACTCCAACTCATAGGTGACGGTATAGGTGATCTCCGTCGCGACCGGGGTTCCCTGGTGGATCGCCGGCTCGAACTTGGCGCCCTTGACGGCGGCGATGGCGCGGGAGTCGAAGTCCCTGCCGAGCCCGCTGAGCAGCCGCACCTCCACCACCTTCCCCGTCTCGTCCAGGCGGACGCGGATCCGGACCCGCCCCTCGATCCCCTCGGCCCGGGCCCACTCGGGATACTCGGGTCTGGTGAAGGAGCGGACCTTGGGCTGGCTGCTGAGGCGAGACTCCGGGACGAAGGGGGCCTTCTGCACCTCCTGCGCCTGGTAGGGGCGGACCTCGGCGGGATCCGCCGCCTGTCGATCGGTCTTGCCGTAGAGGGTGTTGCCCGTGCCCACGGCGAAGTCGCCCGCCTCCGTCGTGGAGGAGAGGGAGACGCCGATCCGGATCGGCGCCGGCGGCTTCTCGTCCGGCGGGGCAGGGGCGTTCGGTGGCGGGGGCGGGACCACCCGCTCTTGCGGCGGCTGGGGGTCGACCCGCACCACACGCTTGGGGGGCGGGGGTGGCGCGGGCACCGGCTCGGGTTCAGGTTCCGGCTCGGGCTCCGGCTCCGGCTCCGGCTCTGGCTCCGGCTGGGGCGGGGGCACCCGGACCACGTCGAACTCCACCGGCGCGTTGGTGGCGTGTCGCGCGGGGGGCGGCATGTTGGAGAGGATCACGACCACCAGGAGATGGCCAGCGATCGAGCCGAGGAAGGCGATGAAGAGGGTGATCGCGCCGCCTCGTCTGTTGCGGGCTCTCTTCACTCAGGGCGAGGAGCCTGCGGACGGCGTCGCAGGGGAAGGGGGCGCCGTGCTGTCTTTCTCGATGTTGATGGCGAACTTGCTGAGGCCCTGGGTCTTGACCAGATCGATCAGCTCCACCACCTGCCCGTGGGAGACCCGCTTGTCGGCGCTGATCACCGCCCGGGCGTCCTGATCCTCGGCGAGGGCTGCCTGCACCGCTAGCCTCGCGTCGTCGAGGGTGCTCTCGGCCCCGTCCAGGAAGAGCTTCCCGTCCCGATCGAGGACGAGGTTCAGGGTGGTCGCGATCGACTCCCCGCCGGATGCGGCCCTGGGGAGATCGACCTCGATCGATTCCTGCACGATGAAGGTGGCGGTGACCATGAAGACGATCAGGAGCACCAGGACCACGTCGACCAGCGGGGTGACGTTGATCCCCTTGATCGAGTCGTCCTCCGCCTCGACATAGCGGCGCGCCATTTCTACTCCGCCTCGCGCTTGAGGTGGGCGACCACCGCGTGGCCCAGGGCGTCGGCCCTGGCGGTGATCGTCTTCAGCCAGCGATTGTAGGCATTGAAGGAGACCACCGCCGGCAGCGCCACGAAGATGCCCACCGCGGTGGCGACCAGCGCCTCCGAGATCCCGGACATCACCGCGGAGGCGCCGGCGCGCATCCCCTCGGTGCCGACCCCGAGGCTGGCGAAGGCGTCGATGATGCCGATCACGGTGCCGAAGAGGCCGATGAAGGGGGCGTTGTTGCCGAGGGTGCCCAGGAAGGAGAGGTAGCGCTCGTAGGGTTGCCGGTGCTGGATGAGCGAGGCGGAGATCACCTCGTCCACCGTGTTGGCCCCCTTGTCCGAGGCCTGGAGCGCTGCAGCCAGGACCTCCGCTTCGAGGCCGGTCTTTCCCTCGATCGCGGCCCTGGCGTCGTCGAACTTCCCTGCGGTGAGCATGGGCAGGAGCAGCTCGTAGTCGGCGACCCGGTTGCGGGAGTAGAAGAAGAGCCGCTCGAAGATGATCGCGAAGGAGGCCACGGAGAGCAGGGCCAGCAGCCACATCACCCACTCGGCGCCGAGGGTCAGAAAGAGCTGAAATACGCTGTCGGTGAGATTCATTCGAGGTCCATCTCCAGAGGTGCGGGCGGGGACTCTACGACGCGAGGGACGCAAAGATCCAGAGACGCCCGCGCTCCCTCGCCGCCGAAACGGGGGGCGCCTCTGGTACTTGCGGACCGAACGGGCGGCACGCTACCTTTTTTCGACACGACGACCTCGTCGCCGGAGGATGGTTCGGGGACGCGGGTCGGTGGAGGTTCGGCAGCCCCCATTTCCGCTGCAGCGCAGCTCGAGAGGCAGGTCCATGAACGCGGGAAGCGGAGGCGAGGCGGTCGAGTCGTTGGCAGGGGTGCTGCTCTCGCCGGAGCGAAAGCCCGCGGTGCTTCGAGATGCGGTGCGGATGATCGAGGAGGAGGTCGCCGCGAAGCAGGGGCTGTCGGGGCTCGCGCTCAAGGGTGCCTTCAAGGTGGTCCAGGCCGCGCGCAGCGACTTCGTCCCGGCTGCGATGGAGCGGCTCCTCCCGGACTTCGCGACGAGGCTGGAGCCCCTCTTTCTCGAGCGTCAGCGGGTTTCACCCGGGGTGTCGATGGAGATCTTCCTCCGGGAGCGTGCAGAGAGCGTCGCGACGGCGCTCCTCGCGATCACGGACGAGCGGGCGAGGCGCGCGTCGTCCGGCGGGGTGCGCGCGGCATACGAGAAGCTCCGTCCCAGCGCCCACCGACACGTAGAGGAAGCAGCACCGCGGATCGGCAAGCTGCTCGATCGGCACCTGCCTGGGTCTTGAGAGAGGCCGCGGAAGGCCCGGCCGAAAGGGGAAGAGCGTGAGATGAAAGTGCAAAAAACACCTGCATTTCATGCATCTTTTCACAAGCGGCCTGTTACAACGGTTGGGAGTCTGGCCCGTTTCGATTTTGTCCTGAGCCATGAGGTTGTCGCGTCTCATTCTTGCTCACGACCGAGCGATCCCTTGAGATCCTCTAGACCTTTCCTTGACACATCTTTTCCATCTTCGATACATTCTCGCCCGTCTGTGGTCCGTAATCGTTCAGGAGGCAATTATGCCAACCGCTACTATTGAAACGAAGAAGGCAGTTCGTAAGCCGGCCACGAAGAAGCCGGTCGCAAAGAAGCCGGCAACCGCCAAGAAGGCCACCACCGCCAAGGTGGTGCCGCTGAAGAAGACCGCGGCGAAGACCGCCGCCAAGAAGCCCGCAGCCAAGAAGGTGGCAGCGAAGAAGCCTGCAGCCAAGAAGGTCGTGGCGAAGAAGGCCACTGCCGCCAAGAAGGTCGCAGCGAAGAAGCCCGCAGCCGCCAAGAAGGTCGCAGCGAAGAAGCCTGCGGCCAAGAAGGTCACGGCGAAGAAGCCCGCGGCCGCAAAGAAGGTCACGGCGAAGAAGCCCGCAGCCGCCAAGAAGGTCGCAGCGAAGAAGCCCGCCGCCAAGAAGGTCGCTGCGAAGAAGCCCGCAGCCAAGAAGGTCGCCGCGAAGAAGCACGCAGCCAAGAAGGACGCTGCGCAGAAGCCCGCCGCCAAGAAGGTCGC
>Ga0180215_1001278_pt1 | contig 28141 bp, 15 predicted proteins | sample eDN3rd37CBELigBY_FD_128871 | JGI IMG/M metagenome (GOLD analysis project Ga0180215, IMG submission 128871) | Enriched backyard soil microbial communities from Emeryville, California, USA - eDNA 3rd pass 37_C BE-Lig BY (version 2) (version 2) | ecosystem: Environmental > Terrestrial > Soil >...
CGAGCTTGGAGTCCCCAGGCTCGCCGCGTAACCTCAACCTATCGAACCGCCGGATGCGGACCCGCTTGTCCGGTGGTGTGGGAGGGGATCGACGGGGGAAAGCCCGTCGCCCCTATCCCGATGGGCTTCGATCGGGGGGACCGCGTCACCAGGGCGCGGAACTTGGGATAGGCTCGGGCTTCGCTCGCGTGGCAGGTGGACGGAGGAATCGTGGAGTTGGGGCCAGCGCTGCTCGTCGTGGGAGGCTCCTATGCCTGTTACCTCCTGGGGTGGCGGCGGCTGCGGGCGTGGGTGGGGCAGCGCCGGGGGCCGGACCTCGCGGCCTTGTCCGCCTTCGACCTCGACGCCCTCTCCCGGGAGGAGGGGCTGGTCGCCGGGGCCCTCGCTCCGGAGGAGGGAGGGCTGCTGCAAGCCGTGCAGGTGGAGGCGAGGCGGGCGCACGTCGTGGCAGCGGGCCCGAAGCGGGACGCAGCGGTGCAGGCTACGCTCGGGGCCCTGCGCCAGCTCGGAGACGCGCCCCTGCGGAGCCCCGCCTGGACCGCGCTGGCGCCGCACCTGCTGACCCTCCGCCTCTCCTTGGCCTGGATGGAGCTGGAGGAGTTCGCCGCCCGCCGCGCGCTGCGCAAGGCCCTTGCCGTGCATCCGGCCGCGCCGGCGCTCCATCTGGTGGGCGCCCACCTCGAGGCGAAGCTCGGCCACCCGGACGCGGCGGTCGATTGGCTGGCCCGGGCGCTGTACTACGCCAACGGCGATCCCTTCTATGCCAGGCCGATCGCCGCCTCTCCCTACATCGCCCGGCGGCGGCCCGCCCTCGACCTCCAGGCGCGGAAGCTCCTGGATCCAGCGAGGGGCAGCGCGGCAGCGGCGCAGGCCCGAACTCCCACAGGGTCGGACGATCGGGGAATTGACGCACCCGAGCGCATCGAACAAGATTCGCCCACAACCAAGGACGGTCCATGAACGTGGCCTCTTTTGGCGCCACCGACGTCGGCAGGCGCCGCAAAGACAATGAAGACGCCTACCTCGTGGACGACGAGCTGGGGCTCTACGTGGTCTGTGACGGGATGGGGGGCCACGCAGCAGGCGAGGTCGCCTCTGCCCGCACGATCGAGGTGGTGCGCGATCACGTCCGCGCCAACATCGAGGTGGTCCGAAAGCTCGGCGAGGACTTCAACCAGGAGAACCGCGCTGCGGCGATCCGGCTCCTGGAGCGGGCCATCCAGCTCGCCTGCGCCGACGTCTACCAGCTGGCCCAGGCAGACGCCGCCAAACGGGGGATGGGCACCACCTGCGTGGCCCTCCTGGTCGCAGGGGAGAAGGGGGTCATCGGCCACGTCGGCGACTCGCGGATCTACCTGATCCGGGGCGGGCAGGCCCACCGGCTCACCGAGGATCACACCCTGGTCCAGGCGCAGCTCAAGCAGGGCGTGATCACCCGGGACCAGGCCGAGACCTCGCCCTATCGCAACGTGATCACCCGCGCCGTCGGGATCCAGGCGTCGGTCCACGTGGACACCTTGCTCACCGATCTGCTGCCGGGAGACGTCTACCTGCTCTGTTCCGATGGCCTGCATGGCTACATCGAGGACGACGAGACCGCGGAGGCCTTCACCTCCGCGCCGCTCCCCGAGCTCCCCGAGGCCCTGATCCGGCTGGCCAACGAGCGAGGGGGCAAGGACAACATCACCGTGGTCGCGGTCCAGGCCAAGGCGGCCCCCGGCGCCCAGGCGAGCGAGGCGGAGGCGCGGATCGAGGCGCTGCGGCGGATCCCCCTCTTCCTCCACCTCACCTACAAGGAGCAGATGGCGGTGCTGGCCATCGCCAACTCCCGCGCCTACGAGGAGGGGGAGGCGATCCTGGTGGAGGGCACCATCGGCGAGCAGCTCTTCGTGGTGATCCACGGGCGGGTCTCGATCGAGTCGGAGGGCCAGCCGATCGCGGAGATCGCCAGCGGCGGTCACTTCGGAGAGATGGGCCTGATCGAGCAGGCGAGCCGCTCCGCCACGGTGCGGGCCCTCGAGCCCACCCGCTGCCTCGTCCTCGGCAGGACCGAGCTGATGGCGCTGATGCGCAAGGAGCCGGTCTTGGCGGTGAAGCTGCTCTGGAGCCTGGTTCAGGCGCTCTCGGAGCGGCTGCGATCCGCAAACGCCGAACGGACGGGCACGCGGCCGGGCGGATCGGTCGACGCCACGGGCTGAGGGGCTCCCTCCGACGCGGCCCCGCTGCCCTGCGCCGACCCCGTGTACCCGCGCAGGGCGCCGCGGACCTCGCGACGCAGCTGGATCATCCGCAGCGATCGCTCCACCGGCGCGAGGTCGCCGTGACGAACGGCTCGATCTCCGATGGGGAAGGGTGATAGCACCCAAGGCCCGCGAGGCGCGCAGGAGCGCGAGCCGGCGGATCGATGGAAGGAATCATGAAGACACGCATCCCCGTAGCAGTGGTGGGGGCCACCGGCCTCGCCGGCCAGCAGTTCCTCGCAGCCCTCGAGAACCATCCCCTCTTCGAGCTCGTCGCGCTCGCGGCCAGCTCCCGCAGCGCGGGCAAGCGCTACCGGGACGCGGTGCGGGACGAGCAGGGCGCGAGCCGCTGGTTCGCGGACGGCCCGCTGCCCGAGGCCTTCGCCGATCTGATCGTGCAGGACGGCGCCGCCTTCGATCCCACCACCGTGGGGCTGGTCTTCTCCGCGGTGGATGGCGACACCGCCCGGAGCCTCGAGGGGAAGTACGCGACGACCACCCCGGTGGTCTCCACCGCCAGCGCCTATCGCTACGAGGACGACGTCCCCCTGGTGATCCCGCCGGTGAACCCGGATCACGTGGAGCTGCTCTCGCTGCAGCAGGAGCGGCGGGGCTGGAAGGGCTTCGTTGCGCCGATCCCGAACTGCACCACCACCGGCCTCGCTGTGACCCTGGCCCCGCTGGTCCGCAGCTTCGGGGTGGAGCTGGTGCTGATGACCTCGCTGCAGGCGACGTCGGGGGCGGGCCGCACCCCGGGGGTGCCGGCCCTGGACGTGATCGACAACGTGATCCCCTTCATCCCGAAGGAGGAGGAAAAGGTCGCCACCGAGACCCGCAAGATCCTGGGTGCCCTCGGGGCGAGCGGGATCATCGCGCACCCCGCGCCGGTCACCGCCACCTGCATGCGGGTTGGTGTAACGGATGGACACACCGAGAGTGTCTTCGTCCGCCTGGGGCAGGCGGCCTCCAAGGGAGGCGTGACCGAGGCCCTGCGCGGCTTCGAGGCGCCCCCCGACGTGCAAGACCTCCCCTCCGCTCCCAGGCGGTGGATCGAGGTCAGCGACGACCCCTACCGACCGCAGCCCCGCCTCGACCGCGAGTCCGGCGGGGGGATGGTCACCAGCGTGGGGCGGATCCGGGAGGACGACGCGCTGGGGAACGGCGCCAAGTACGTCCTGGTCTCCCACAACACCAAGATGGGCGCGGCCAAGGGCGCCATCCTCCTGGCCGAGCTCCTCCACGCCAGAGGCCGCCTGGGCTGACGAGGCCTGCCTGCCTGCTTCGTCGGTGCCGAATGCCTCGTTCCCCCTGTTTTCTTGGGGTGAAGCAATTTGATCTGCGCCGAGGATTACGGTAGGGCTTCCCGATTCCACATTTTCGATTGCGAGCTTCGGCGCTGCTCCGAAGACGCCCTGGAGTGCCAGCGCATGAGTCAGCTCTTGAAGATTTTCGTCCCCGCCATCGCCATCGTCGTCCTCGCCTTCTACCTGGTCGGCGAATACAACGACACCCGCGAGACCCACGCCTACGAGCTGGCGAAGGCGGAGCTGCGGGCCGAGTACCTGGAGCGCGCGCCGGTGGTCTGGTCGATCGCGGACGCCGATCGTTACGACACGGAGTCTCGCGCCCTGATCAAGTGGTACTTCGGCGAGCTGGGGAAGATCTACAACCGCTTCCCCGGGCATCGCGTGGCGGAGGACAGGTACCTCCAGGATCTCGAGGCGCGGAAGGGCTCGCTCCGGCAGGAGGTCTACGAGGGGCACAAGGCCTCCTACGAGCAGGTCCGCGAGATCTGGGATCTGCTCCGGGACGGCAAGTATGCGCCTGAGCTCACCGCCACCCAGGGCGCGATGCGGATCGACTTCCTGGAGTTCAAGCCCGCCAACGTGGGTGGCCAGCAGCTGATCACGGGGCGCTTCGTCTTCTGGGGCGCCCAGCGCCGCAAGGTGGAGGAGAAGGCTGGCAACACCACCCAGACCCGGGTCGAAGTGCAGGCGACCTTCCCGGACATGCAGTTCAAGCTCTTCGACGCGAAGGGGAAGCCGATGGCCGAGCTCTCCTTCGGACTCCCCGACGGGAGCTTCGTCCCCTATCCGGAGCTGCGCATGGAGGACTTCCCGCCCATGGCCTACGTCGGCACCTTCTCCTTCCCCACCGTCCCCTTCGAAGCGGCGACGGTGGAGATCGAGGGCGGCGCCAGGACCCGCGCCCCCTCGGGCGGCGAGCTCCTCGCGAGCTACACCTGGAAGATGGACGTGCCCGCGAGCTGGAAGATGGGTGAGGGGCAGGTCTGGGAGAATGCAGCCCACGAGGTCCGCGAGGAGCTGGCGCCTGCGGGCTCGCGGCGCTAAGAGACTTTCGCAGCGCGCAGCCGGCACCCGGCCCGTGGAGGTCGGTGTCGGCAGGCTGGACCGCGCCGGCTCCTCGTAGATGTTGTTCGCGATACCTGGCCGAAGTCGATCCACGAGCCGGCCCGTCGACGGGTCTCGAGACCCACCGTGCGGGCCGCCTCCTCTGTTCCCCGGACGCTTATGAAAGACGCTGCATTTCTCACCTTCGTCCGGCTGCTCCCGAAGAAGCCGGTCTCCCGCCTGGTCGGTGGCGCCACCCGGCTGAAGGGGATGAAGGGGACCCACCAGCGCGCGATCCGCACCTTCTGCCGCCAATACGGCGTCAAGGTGGAGGAGGCGGAGCTGCCGCTGGAGGCCTACGGCTCCTTCGGCGAGTTCTTCACGCGCAAGCTGAAGCCGGGGCTGCGGCCGATCGCCGAAGGGGAGCGGGTGCCGGTCTCGCCGGTGGACGGCGCCGTCAGCCACGCGGGCCGCGCCGAGGCCGGGCGCCTGATCCAGGCCAAGGGCAGGGACTACTCCCTCGCCGCGCTCCTCGCCAGCGAGGAGGAGGGGCGCCGCTTCGAGGGCGGCAGCTACGTCACCATCTACCTCTCCCCCAAGGACTACCACCGCTTCCACGCGCCGCTGGGGGGCAGGATCCTCGGCTACCGCTACGTCCCCGGCCAGCTCTGGCCCGTGAACCGGGCCTCGGTGCGGGGGGTCCCCGACCTCTTCGCGGTGAACGAGCGGGTGATCCTCGACCTCGACACGCCGCTGGGCAGGGTGGCGATGATCCCGGTGGGCGCCACTTGCGTGGGGCGGATCCGCCTCAGCTTCGCCCCCCTGGTCACCAACGACGGCAAGCCCGCGGAGGAGGTCCGCTACGACGAGCCGATCGAGATCTCCAAGGGGGACGAGCTGGGGATGTTCGAGATGGGCAGCACCGTGATCCTGGTCTTCGAGCCGGGCAGGGTCACCCTGGATCCCGCGCTGAAGGCAGACGTGGTGCTCCGCCTCGGGCAGGTGATCGGCGAGGCGGCGTCAGGCTGATCCGTCCGTCGGAAGGGAGCGCGCCGCGCCGCCTGGCGAGCGAGGCGCGCTGCAGCACGGAGCTCGCAGGGGCGCCCGCCTGCCTCCCTGCTCCGCCGCTTGTTTTTCGCGAGAGGTGATAGACATCCCCCCATGAAGATCTCTTCAGTCAAAGGAATGCGAGACGTCCTGCCCACCGCAGAGGGGGAGGACGCGCTCTTCAACAGCAGGCTCTGGGACCGGGTCGAGGACGTGGCCCGCGAGGTCTTTCGCCGCTTCGCCTTCGACCGGATCCGCACCCCCCTGGTGGAGGAGGCGCAGCTCTGGGTGCGCTCGGTGGGCGAGGTCACCGACATCGTCTCGAAGGAGATGTACACCTTCCCCGATCGCTCGGGGAAGAAGCTCTACGCGCTGCAGCCGGAGGGGACCGCAGGGGCGGTGCGCGCCTATATCGAGCACGGCCTGCCCATGCGGGATCCCGTGCAGCGCTGGTGGTACCTCGCGCCGATGTTCCGGCACGAGCGCCAGCAGCGCCACCGCTACCGGCAGCACTTCCAGATCGGGGTGGAGTCCTTCGGGGTCGCGACGCCGGAGGCGGACGTCGAGCTCCTGGCCCTCGCCTACGCGATCCTCTCCGATCTGGGGCTGCAGGGGATCGAGCTGCGCCTGAACAGCCTGGGAGACCCTGCCTGCAGGCCCGCCTACCTGGAGCTCCTCACCGCCTTCCTGCGGGAGCACGAGCAGGAGCTCTGCGACGAGTGCAAGGACCGCCTGGATCGCAACCCCCTGCGGGTCCTCGACTGCAAGAACGAGGGCTGCCGGCAGGTGACCGAGAAGGCACCCGCCTCCTACGAGCACCTCTGCGAGCCCTGCGCCGAGCACTTCGCCAGGGTCCGGGCCGGCGCCGACGCGCTCGGGCTCACGTACAAGCTCGATGCACGGCTGGTGAGAGGCCTCGACTACTACACCCGCACCTCCTTCGAGTTCGTGGCCTCCGCCCTCGGCGGTGGCCAGCAGACCGCGGTCTGCGGCGGCGGCCGCTACGACGGCCTGGTCAAGCTCCTGGGCGGCGCCGACACCCCGGCGGTGGGCTTCGCCATGGGGGTGGAGCGGCTCTGCGCCCTCCTCGTGCAGGCGGAGGGGATCCCGCCGACGGGGCCCTCGCTCTTCATCGCCATCATCGACGAGGCGGGGCGCGATCGGGCCCTCGACCTCGCCACCCGGGTGCGCGCAGCCGGGATCTCCACCGAGCTGGACCTGCGCGGCGGCAAGCTCGCGCGCCAGCTCGGCCGCGCGGACAAGCGGGGCGCCCGCTTCGCGCTCGTGCTCGGCAGCGCCGAGGTCGAGAGTGGCAGGGCCAGGCTGAAGGAGCTGGCCACAGGCCAGGAGGTGGAGGTGGCGATGGTGGATCTGCCTGCAGAGCTCCGCTCCAGGCTCTGAGCGATGCTGCCTGTCCTGCGGGCGATCGTCGGACCCACCGCCAGCGGCAAGACCTCCCTTGCCCTCGCGCTCGCCGAGCGGCTCCCCATCGAGATCGTCTCCTGCGACTCGCAGGCGGTGTACCGAGAGCTGGACATCGGGACCGCGAAGCCCCTCGCCGAGGAGCGGGCCCGGGTGCCCCACCACCTGATCGACGTGGCGGATCCCTGGGAGGACTTCTCCGCCGCCCGTTTCGTGGAGGAGGCGGAAGGAGCGATCGCCGGGATCGAAGGCAGGGGCAGGCTGCCGATCCTGGTGGGCGGCACCGGCCTCTATCTGCGCTCTTTGCTCCACGGGATCTTCGAGGCGCCGCCCAAGGACGAGGGGGTGCGCGAGGCGCTGATGGAGCGGGTGCGGACCGAGGGAAACCAGCGGCTCCACGACGAGCTCAGCGCCGTCGACCCAGTCGCCGCCGCCCGGATCGAGGTCGCCGACGCCTTCCGGATCGTGCGCGCCCTCGAGGTCTACCAGCTCAGCGGTGAGCCGATCTCCACCTTGCAGGCCCGCCATGCTGCCCAGCCGCCGCGCTACGAGCCCCGGATCGTCGGGGTCAGCCCGCCGCGCGACGAGCTCTACCGCAGGGTAAACGCCAGGGGGGCGGCCATGTTCGAGGAGGGCCTCGTGGAGGAGGCGGTCCGTCTGGCCCAGGACCCCCGGAGCCGTCCGCGCCTGGAGCGGATCATGGGCTACCGGCAGGCGCTGGCCCTCGCCGAGGGCCGCCTCGACCGGGCCACCGCCATCCGCGAGACCCAGAAGGAGCAGCGGCACTACGCGAAGCGGCAGCTCACCTGGTTTCGCGCGATGCCCGAGGTGGAGTGGCTCCCCTGGCCCCCCGACTGCGACGAGGTGCTGGACCGGCTGCGGTAGCCGCCGGCGCTACGCCGGTCGGTAGTGATCCACCATCTTGTAGCGGCGGGCGTAGAGGCCGAAGGCCAGCGCCGCGAGGAGCGCGAAGCCCGCGAAGAAGAACATCTGGAAGCTGATCACGCCGATGCCGGTGGAGGCGATCGCGCTCGTCACCGCCTCGCCCTTCACCGCCGCGTTGACGAGGAGGACCCAGAGGTTTCCCACCGTCACCGACAGGCTCCAGAAGCTCATCAGGACCCCCTTCATCTTCGCCGGCGCCTGGCTGTAGGCGAACTCCAATCCGGTGGCGGAGACCAGGACCTCGCCGAAGGTGAGCAGGGCGTAGGGGACGGTCTGCCAGAGGATCGAGGGGTTGGCGCCGCCGTCCATGGAGAGCTGGATCGCCCCCACCACGATCCAGGAGATCCCCGAGAAGGCGATCCCCGCCGTCATGCGCCGCAGCTGGGTCACGCGGATCCCGAGCCTCCCCAGGGCAGGGTAGAGGACCAGGTTGTTGAAGGGGATCAGCACCATCACCAGGAGGGGGTTCAGCGCCTGCATCTGCGAGGCGTTGGTGAACCAGCCCCAGCCGGGCATCCCCATGTCCTGGGCCTGGAGGATCCAGGTGGAGGCCTTCTGGTCGAAGAGGGACCAGAAGGGGGTCACCAGGGCGAAGATCACCAGGAGGCGAAAGACGGCCCGCACCCCCTCCACATCCTCCTCGGGGTGGAGATCGCGGGCGCGGTCGAGCTGCATCAGCACCCCGGCCCCGAAGGTGACGAGGACCAGGACCAGCGCGAGGCAGATCGAGACGGCGATCCCCAGCCAGGGCAGGGTCCCGAGGGCGCCCAGGCCGAGGAAGCCGCCGAAGCCCGCCAAGGCCAGGCCCGGTCTGCCGGCGCCAGCCCTGGTGGCGAAGAGCGCGGTCCGGGACACCTGGAGGAAGCCGTGGGGGTCCCGCTGGGTGGGGGGGACGTTCACGTAGCGATGGCGGCCCAGCCAGAAGATCAGGGTGGCCACGAACATCAGGGCCCCGGGGATCCCGAAGGCCACGCTCGGGCCGAAGGCATCCAGCGTGAGCGGAATCAGGAGGGAAGCGAAGAAGGAGCCGAAGTTGATGATCCAGTAGAAGCCGTCGAAGACCACCCGGGCGAGGTGGCTGTTCGACCTGTCGAACTGGTCGCCGACGAAGGCGGAGACGCAGGGCTTGATCCCCCCGGAGCCCAGCGCGATCAGGAAGAGGCCCGTGTAGAAGCCCGGCTTGCTCGTCTCCGAGATCGCGAGGAGGAGGTGGCCCAGGCAGTAGACGAGGCTCAGCCAGAGGATCGTGCGGTACTTGCCCAGCCAGCGATCGGCGAGCCACCCGCCCAAGAGCGGGAAGAAGTAGACCCCCATCACGAAGAGGTGGAAGACGTCCTTGGCCTCCGCCTGCCGGGCCTGCTCGTCTGCCACGTCCATGAGCAGCCAGCCGACCAAAAAGGCGGTGAGGATGTTCCGCATCCCGTAGAAGCTGAACCGCTCGCAGGCTTCGTTTCCGATGATGAAGGAGATCTGGCGGGGGAGCCGGGCCTCGGGCACTTCCAGCGCAGGAGCGGGGGCGGATGTCATCCACCGTGCATAGCCCAGGGAGACCAAAGGGGGGAAGCCCGTTCCGATGGAGGGACATCGATCCTATCTCATGGTCGGGTCATCGGGGCCGTCGTCCGGGTTTTCCGGTCGAGGGCGGCGCAGGGCCGGAGCCAGGTCGGAGAAGGGGAGGTGCTGGACTTTGAGATCCAAGGGCGTTATCTGCCTTCAGCGCTTGGCTGAGGACCGCGGGGCGCCCGGCGCCCATGCAGCGGAACGAGACGCAAGAGGCCCGGCCCTGGCCCCGCAGCGGCTTCTCGCGGGTCGGATGGCAGCGAGAGCGCCATCTTCGCGACCCGAGCCGCGTACCGCCGGCCTCGCCGCCGGCGAATACTGAATGTCAGGGTGGCGCTCCTCGGAGCACGCCCATCGCACAAAGGAGTGACCTATCGCTACCAAAGGCAGACCATCCATCGTGAAGCGTCAGAAGGAACAAGCCCGCCTCGAGCAGCGCAAGCTCAAGGAGGAGAGGCGGATCCAGCGCGCCGCGGAGCGCGCAAATCGACCGGAAGGCTCCGAAGGCGAAGATCCCGACATCGCAGGGATCGTGCCGGGGCCGCAGCCGATCCTCGAGTAGCTCCACCGCCGTCGGCAAGGCGGGGGACGGCGAAGGCCTCCTCTTCCTTGCCGGCCCGGCCTCCACCGGCTCCTCTCCAGCCACCCCGTTGACCTGAAACGTCATGGGGTGTGCGCCTCCCATATTATCGAGTTGGAAGTGTCAGCGCCTCGTCGGACGCATCCGCGTGTCGGGCTTGTGTGTGTTTTTGCCTTACCCGGGGTAGGCGGCGGGAGGCGTCCGCATCTCGACGTTTCGCCGGGAAACGAGGGATTCACGCAGATCTGGAGCGGAGCCGCCCATCGGGAATTTTTTTCTCGGCGCGCGTTGACACTCCGCCTCGACCTGCGTTAGCACTGCGCCTGCTCAGGTAGCGGGCGAACTCGATACACATTCGTTCGCAAGCCATGAAACAAGAGGGCTTTGCCAATGGATGTGTCCGCTCGGGTTGTGTCCTCAGTTCACCCCTTCGCATCCCTGGCGGGAGCCCTCCTGCTCGGCGCGCTGGTCTCGGCCTGTGGCGGTGCCTCCGAAAACGACCCCACCTCCTGCTCCTTCACCTTCGAATGTTCATCCGGCGAGATCTGCCAGGCGGGGCGCTGCGTCTCGGCCCTGACCTCGGGACAGGGCGGGAGCGGTGGGACCGGCGGGACCGGTGGGTCCGGCGGGAGCGACGGCGGTGCAGGGGGCGAGGGCGGAGACGGAGGCACCCCCGGAGAGGGAGGGGCAGGGGGCACCGACGCGCCGCCGCCGCCGGATCGGATCACCTTCGCTCCCAACGACTACCGACGCTGCTACGACAGCCTCGAATGCGCGGTCTTCGGCGGGAACTGCCTGATCGAGCTGGCGCTGAGCCGCCCCTTGCCGGACGGGAGGGATCGGATCAAGCTCTCCGACCTGGATCGGACCCTGGAGGAGGGGCAGGGGATCTGCGGCGCCCCGTGCACCAACGAGCCCCGGATCTGCGAGTCGATGGTGGTGAGCGGTCCCGAGGGGCAGAGCCGCCCCTCCACCTGCCAGGTGATCTACGCCGCACCCAGCCCCTATCCGGTTGGCCCCCTGGCCTTTCCCTTCGACGACCTGATCGATCCGGTCGCGATGGATCGCGGCGTCCCCTACGTCTCGATCTGCCGGCCTCCCTTCGATTACGCGCCGGCACACTCCCCCGAGTTCTGCAGGCCCTGCACCGAGGCGGCGCAGTGCGGCGATGGCGACGGCTGCTGGCTGGAGCGGGCCTACGCCCAGACGCCTTCCGGCTCCTGCGTGCAGCGCTGCGAGCTGCAGAAGGACTGCCCCTTCGGCTTCCGCTGCACCGACGTGGAGGGTGACGATCCGCTCCTCGACGGGAAGGAGGGCGCCTACTGCCTCCCCATCGCCGGGACCTGCGGCCGCTGCCTCGACCAGGACGGCGACCAGCGCGGCGTCGGCGCCTGCGGTCCGCTGGACGAGCCCATCACCAGCGTGGACTGCGACGACTCCAACCCGGAGGCCTACTTCGACCTCAACCGGATGGCGCACCCCTTCCCCCGCTTCTGCGGTGACATCGACTTCAACTGCGACGGCCGCTCGGATCAGGTGGAGCAGCTCGGCTCCGAGGCGCACTGCTCCGCCTGCGGCGACGTCTGCTCGGGGCCGGTGGCGAACGGGATCAAGACCTGCCTGGAGCGGGACGGCGACTTCGGCTGCCGCGCGCTCTGCGCCCCCGGCTTCGCGGACTGCAACGGCCTGGTGGAGGACGGCTGCGAGACCGAGCTCCAGGAGGGGATGATCTGGGCCCGGGACCGAGACGGCGACGGCAGGGGAACCCCTGGCGAGCTCCGCTACTTTTGCGCCGGTGCCGCCGATCCGGGATGGGTGCAGAACACTTTCGACTGTGACGACTCCGACCCTGCGCGCTACGGCGGCGGGGTGGACCTGGTGGGGCAGGTGGTGGATCCCGCCTTCGAGCTCTGCGACGGGATCGACAACGACTGCAGCGGCGTCGCCGACGACGGGACGGTGGTCGAGGTCGATGGCACCGGCGCCGTGGTCGCCACCGTCGGCGACGAGTGCGTCTCGGACGGCCTCGGCGTCTGCGCCCCCGGGCGGTTCGTCTGCGATCCGGGGACCCCCGGCGAGGGGGGGCAGCCGCCGGGGATGCGCTGTGTCTCCAACCTGGACCCGGAGGTCCAGGGCCAGGTGGCGGAGATCTGCAACGGCCTCGACGACGACTGCGACGGGGACGTCGACGAGGACGTGGACTATTACGCGGAGCTGGGGTCGAGCAATCCGATGGGTGAGGGTGCCCCGGCGATCTGCACCATCCCCAACGCGAAGGGGATCTGCGCCCAGGGCGTGATGACCTGCCAGCCCGGCGCTGGCCCGGAGAACTGGACCTGCGTCGCCCCCGCGGCGAAGGATGTCGATCCGATCGGCGACGGCATCGACGAGAACTGCGACGGGATCGACGGCGACATGAGCCGGGCGATCTTCGTCCGACACAGGTCCGGGTCGGGGAGCCTGGACGGCAACGATGCGAACAAGGGCAAGCCCCAGACCCCGGTGGCCTCGCTGCAGCGGGCGCTGGAGCTCGCCTGCGCCGTCGGCGCCGCCGAGCCCTGCCTCGACATCTTCATGGAGGAGGGGGAGTTCACCGCAGCGGACATGGTGGTGCTGCCGACGTCCACCTACGCCGGGGAGCTGCCGAGGGTTCGGATCTACGGCGGCTTCACCGCCCGGGTGGAGTGCGCCGGGGAGGACTGCTCCATCGAGTGGAGCCGGGAGCTGGACGCGAAGCGGACCACCCTGACCCGCCGGGCCCCGGAGCCGAGCACCTCGGAGGTGGCGCCCTTCGGATGGAAGTACGCGGCGATCTCCGCCAACGGCGTCTCGCCGATGCAGCTCCTCCTCGATCAGATCAACGTGAAGGTGCTCTCGCCCGACCTCTCCCACGTGATGCCCAACGGCGCATCGGCCCCCGCGCAGATCGGGATCGAGTGTCCGACCCAGGGCTGCAGCAAGCTCACCTTCCGCGAGGTGACCATCGACGTCGCCAACGCGATCCACGGAGCGGTGGGCGCCGCGGGCGAGGTCGGCAGGACCTCCACGGAGGGGAGCGAGGGGATCGCGGGCTGCGTGAAGGGCGAGAACTGCAGAGGGGGCGAGGGCAGCGGCGGCGACAAGCGCAACAAGGGCAACGACTTCATGAGCTACGGCTGGTGCGGCGGGACCGGATCCACCATCTCTGCCGCGGCTTCCACCGACTACCAGCGCAGGGCGGCGCTCTGCGCCGATGGCAGGCAGCCCCACGGTGGTAGCTCCGGTGCGGTGCGCTGCAACGATCCCAACCAGGGCGTCACCTGGGTGCGGACCTCCGGCTACTACGGGAGCTCCGGTGGAGTCGGAGGCTACGCGGGCCACAGCGGCGATGGCGGCGGGTTCAACGTCGGACGGGGTGGAAACGGCGCCCTGGGAGCGGGGGGCAGGTACTTCCCGTCCCCGGGGAGCCCCCTCTACTACGCGCAGAAGCCCGAGCTGAACATCCGCTACCAGAGCGCCACCTCGGGCCATTCGGGTGGGGGTGGCGGTGGATCGGGGGGCTGCGTCCTCTTCAACGGACACAAGGATCCTTGGATGGGCTGCAACTCCGACCACCGTGGAGGTGGCGGCGGGGCCGGCGGCTGCAACGGCACCGCAGGAGGCCGCGGCGGCAACGGCGGGAGCACGATCGGGATCGTCCTGATCTCGCCGGCGAGCGGCACCCTCGACCTCGTCACCGCCGGCAGCTTCGCCGTGATCACCGGCAGGGCTGGCAACGGTGGCGACGGCGGCGCAGGGGGCGCAGGCGCCGCCGGTGGCTGGGGTGGCCTCGGGCGTTCCAACTCGGACGAGGCGCGCTTCTCCGGCGGGGAGGGCGGCGACGGCGGCGGGGGAGGCGGCGGCGGCGGCGGCCACGGCGGGCTCTCGATCGGGCTCTGGCAGGTCTGCTCCAGAGGAACCGGGAACGCGGTGAACGGCTGCTTCATGAACCTGCCTCCCAAGCTCCTGGCCTCCCCGGCCCTCTTCATCTCCCCCGGCGACGCTGGCGAGGGCGGGAAGGGCGGCGACGGGGGCAAGCGCGGCGAGAAGTCGGTGCACGCCTACCAGCGCGCGGATCCCGGGGCCGTCCCCGCGGTCGCGACCCCTGGGCAGGAAGGCTCGAGCGGGCCCCGCCACCACCTCTACTTCTCGAGGAACACCCCATGAGCCAGCGCCGGATCGCATCCCTCGGGCGGATCCTCTTCGCCTCGCTCCTGCTCCTGGGCCTCGGCTGCGGCGACGACGAGCCCAGGAGCAGCGCTCGCGCGAGCACCTCGCTCCGGGTGCCCCAGAGCCTGATCTCCCTGGAGTCCAGCCGCGGCTGCTTCCTCGACGTGGACTGCGCCGAGGGCCTCTTCTGCTTCCAGAACCAGTGCACCTGGGAGTGCGAGACGGACGCTGACTGCCGCCTGGGCGCGAGCTGCTCCTCCACCCGTCGCTGCGTGAGCGACGCGGCGGTGCTGGCGATGGAGTCGCTGCAGCCGTCCTTCGACGTGGCGAGGGCCTTGGACCAGGAGGAGATCGCCGACATCCCCGCCCAGCAGCCGATCGCCCTCGAGGAGAACCCGCCGGACGTCGTGGAGATCGATCCGGGGCAGCCCTTCGTGACGGTCTCGCTCCGCACCGTGGAGGACGTCCCCGGCGGCGCGCTGATGTACCGGGTGGATCTGGAGGGCCAGGAGGGTCAGGTCCCTCGCACGCTGCGCTCGGAAGGGACCCGGGAGTTCCGCTTCCAGATCCCCACCGGAAAGGCGTCCGGCGCCAGCGCCGAGGCCGATCTCCAGCGGGCCTACCTGGTCACCTCCCTGGGCGGCTTCTCCATCGACATCGTCCCCAGGATCTCCCTCAGCGGCGTCTACGCCGCGGACGTGAACGTGCGGGAGTTCGGCGGCACCGGGCTGTCGATGCGGTTCGGCCTCCGGCTCGAGCCGGAGAACGCCACCCTGGAGACCGCGACCTCGCGATCGCTCCTCCTGCCCGCGTCGGCGCAGGAGCTCCTGGCCCCGACCCGCGGGCCGGGGACCACCGGCGCCGAGACCCGGTGGGTCGAGCGCCCCCTGGAGTGGGACAGCGTCGGCGAGGTCTGGTTCGCGCGCTTCTCCCATCCCTTCGTCATCGGCGGGAGCTCCCAGTTCGGCGCCACCGGCGCCGCCACCCGCTCGCTGCGCCTGGAGATCCACTCGGTGGAGGGCAAGCGGATCGTCGGCGCCCTCGCCGATCGCTGGCAGGGGCTCTTCGACGCCCGCTCCGCGGATGGGGTGGTGGAGCCTGCCCAGGTGGTCCTCTCCGGCCCCCTGATCGCCACCCGCCAGGAGCGTCTGCCCGCTGCTGCCTTCACGCCGATCGACGGCAGCGCCACGGTGGAGCCGCCGGTGGCGAGCGGTCCGCTGGCGATCACCGAATGCGCCCCGGAGGTCCTCGGCCCGCTCCTCTCCGCTGTGCGCCCCCCGCCTCCCAACCCCGAGAGCCAGAACCCGCCCCCGGCGGATCCCTGTGCCGGCGTCGACAACCTGAACACGTTCCGTGAGGCCTCCAGCCAGCAGCGCGCCCGCTGCTCCCTCGCGATCGCGGAGGAGGCCCTCGCGGGGCCCTCCACCGCTGCCCAGGTGCGGGCCTTCCTGGACGACAGCCAGCCCAACCCGGGCGGGCTCTCCTTCGGCGACTTCCTCGATCGCTGCGCCGCGGGGCAGGGCTACTGCGTGCCCTCGCCGGCGCTCCTCTGCGCCGAGCAGCTCCTGGCCTATTCGTATCAGGCCCAGGACGCCGAGCTCCCCGAGGCAGGCGCGCTCCTGGAGAGCTACCAGCTCGCGTCGCGGGAGGGCTACCTGGGCCGGCAGCTCGCCGCCTTCCAGGTGGACACCAACACCCGGCTGGACTGGCTGCGCAAGTCGGAGGCGCCGCTCTTTCTGGCAAACGAGCTGCGGGCCTACAACGAAGACATGCTCGCCAAGTGGGAGAAGCAGGTGCTGCAGGCCCACTTCGACGTGCTGGCCCGGCAGTTCTCTCCGACCAACCTCCAGGTCCTGGCCAGGGCCCCCACCTCCGCCGAGGCGATCTCGGTGCGCAAGGCCATCCTCCTGGAGCAGGCGCAGACCTGGCAGGGGGCCATGGAGGCCCTGCAGATCGCCGCACAGCGCTGGAACGGCCTCCACCAGAACGACATCAAGCGGGAGCAGGCCGCCACCTATGTGCGGACCCGGATCCTGGACCTCTACCTCTCCGCGGCGGTGCTCTCGCACCTGAACCGCAGCAGCGGCGCCTCCGCCACCAGCTCGATCTTCGGCAGCGGCTTCGCCGCGCTCCTGCGCACCCAGGAGCAGCTCCAGCTCCCCTTCGACGAGCTGATCTTCATGCGGGACGCGGAGGTGGTGGTCTCCCGTTCGCTGGATCCGCAGAGCAGCGGGCAGACCCTCCTGGGCGAGTTGCAGGAGCTCGCCCGCCGCGCCGTCGCCGACGCCCAGGAGTCGGTGGATCGGGTGATCGCCGACGCCAACGCGAACGAGATCAACTCGCAGGTCCTCACCGACCGGATGCGGATCCAGAGCGAGGAGCTGCGCTCGGAGCTCGTCACCCTCTGCGGGCTCCCCAAGGGCTGCCTCCCCGCCGACATGGACACGAGGCCGGAGTGCAGGGTCGCGGTCGAGCCGGGGCGCTGCGGGTTCCTGATCGATCCTGCCAACGGCAACTTCGCCAGCTTCGAAGAGATGTTCGGGCAGGAGAACCCGTCCGAGGCGGGACAGGCGGTCCTCGCGTATCGGCAGAGCCTCATCGAGGCGCAGATCGCCAGGGAGGAGTTTCGCGCCAACGAGGAGCGGGCCCAGATCGAGCTGGAGAACGCCGAGGCCTTCGCCCAGAAGCTTCGACAGTGGAGCGACCAGAGGAGCGCGGTGGGGCGGGAGATCGATCAGCTCTTCACCGAGATGTACGCGATCGGCGATCTGACCCTCGCGGCGCAGCTCGAGGAGCTCCAGCAGAAGAAGCAGATCCGCGACGCGGCCTACGAGCTGCAGAAGGCGGAGATCGAGAACTGGTCCACCCTCCGCTACGAGGGCATCTCCGCCGACATGGGGAAGATGACCGCGATCAACGCCCTGCAGCGCACGGCGGCGGGGCTGACCCTGGCTGGCGACGAGGTGGATCGCATCGCCGAGCTGGTGAAGGACGGGCTGCCGAAGGCGGTCGGTCTCTCCAACGACTTCACCGGCCCCGCCCGCCTGGCGATGGGAATGAGCGCCTTCGGCGTGAGCACGGTGATGCGGACCCTGGCCTTCGGGATGGACACGGCCGCTGTGCGGATCCAGCAGGAGCTGGAGAACGAGCAGGCGCTGCGGGAGGCCAAGCTCGCCGGGCTCTCGGACCTCGCCAGCCTCAACGCCCAGATGACGGCGAACCAGCTCGAGGACGCGGCGGAGAACCTGCGGCGGGTGGAGCTGCACAACGACTACTGGATCGGCACCCGCGAGGCGATGATCGACGTGCTGCGTCGGAGCCTGGAGACGGACCTGGCCTACGAGCGTGATCTGGTGGAGCTGGAGGATCGCCGCAACAAGGCGCGGATCCGCCTCACCGAGTCGGCGGGCCTCCGGATCCGGGTCCTGCGCAGCGAGGTGGTCGCGGCCCAGCGCCACATGGCCTACATGCAGGTGGTGCAGCGGGGGCAGCTCCTGCAGGGGCGCTACCTGGCCCTGAACGAGCGCCTCAACCACCTGGAGGTCCTGATCGCGAGCCCCTCGGTGATCTTCGCCTTCTCCAACCGGCTGGCCCGGGCGGAGTCGAGGGTGGAGCGGGCCAAGGGGCTGCTCTTCGATTGGGTGGTCGCGTTGGAGTACTACGCGGTGCGGCCGTTCATCAGCCAGCGGATGGCGATCCTCCTGGCCCGCAACCCCTCGCAGCTCGAGGCGATCAGCACCGAGCTCCTCCGCCTGCAGCGGGCATGCGGCGGGATGGTCAACTACGAGGTGGTCGATCTCTCCCTGCGGGACGATCTGCTCCGCCAAGGCTTCGACATGGAGGGGAGCGGGGAGGGCGAAGACCCCATCGACAGGGCGGAGCGCTTCCGGGCCCTGCTGCAGAAGGGCAACGTGCCGGTGGACACCCAGATCCGCTACAGCACCGACGAGCGGATCGGCGACGTGATCGGCTCCCGCTCGGTGCTGGCGGCGACCTTCAGCCTGCGCCTCGACGACTTCGCGAACCTCCCCCTCACCTGCAACGCCAAGATCGCCTCGATCGACGTGCAGCTCGTGGGTGAGGAGCTGGGGTCGAACGTGCGTCCCACCCTGAGCATCCTCTACGACGGCACCAGCACCATGCGCTCCTGCCAGCCCAACATCCGGGACATCGTGGGGGCGCTGGAGCCGGGGACCACCTCCTTCGGTCCGCGGACCACCTTCCGCACCGCGGGACGGAGCGTGTCTCCGGTGGCGCAGATCGGCACCTTCGGCCTGGAGGACGGCGCCAACCGCGGGCTCGAGGGGCTGCCCCTCGCCTCCAGCTACACGATCCTGATCGACCCTGCCGCAGGGGAGAACGGCAACGTGAACTGGGGTGCCCTCGAAGACGTGAAGCTGCGCCTCACCTACGCCTACCAGGACATGTTCCCCGCGGGGCAGTGCCAGTAGATGGGATCGGGCGATCGGAAAGATCCGGGCGATGAGATGAACGCTGCGACCAGAGCGAAGTTCCAGATGCTCGGAGCCAGGGCTCCTTCTGCGATCGCCCGCCTCCGGCTCGCAGAGGAACCAAAGGCGTGTCGACAATCTTCTCTGGCTGAGAACACGGCCCTGTCGTTCCCGCGAAGGCGAGAACCCAGTTCGCACCTCACGGTTGAGCACCCGGGGCTCCTGCCTCCGCGGGAGCGGCCACGAGAGTCGCTCGGACGGAGCGAGGAACGGCTCGCGGGCAGGGTGGCATGGGTCCTGGTCCTGGCGGCGGGGCTGCTCGTCGCCTGCGCGGACGAGCCGAAGGCAGGATCCGCTGCGACCCCGCCGGCGGAGGACCACTCGATCCCCCTGTCGTCCCTCCTCGGCTGCAGGATCGACAGCGACTGCGGCGGTGGAACCTTCTGCTTCCAGCGGGCCTGTGTCCACGAGTGCGCCTCGGACGCCGAGTGCGGGATCGGAGCGGTCTGCTCCCCCCGCGCCCGCTGCGTCGTCGCCGATGCAGAAGCGCCGGTGGAGCCCGACGCCCCCGTCGCCGACGAGGACGGCGCCGGCGCAGCGGAGACCCACCTCGCCTCGATCGAGGTGGTGGCCTGGCCCCCGATCACCAACGAGGTGCGCGCCGGGCAGCCCTTCATCCAGGTGCCCTTCCGCACCAAGGATCCGGTCCCGGGCGGGGTGCTCCTCTACTACGTACGCGAGCGCGGGGAGGACGCGCCGCCGAAGGCCATGCAGGCCCACGGCACCACCGACTTCCAGCTCACCCTCCCCACCTTCCAGGCGGGGGGAGACGACCCCGACACGGCGGTGGTCCAGCTCACCACGCCGATGGGGAGCCGCAACCTCTACCTCGTCCCTGCGCCGCCGCGGGCGGGGCAGTACGCAGGGGCCTTCACCCCGCCGGTCTTCGGCGGCGCCGGCCTGCCGCTCGAGTTCTCCATCGAGACCATCCCCGACGGCGTCACCTCCCTCGCCGACGCGGACCAGGTCTACGTCTGGCTCCCCACCTCTTCCACGGCGCTGATCTCCCTCCTGCCGACAGGGGCCACCGGCACCTTCCTGCGCCGGCCCCTCGAGTTCGACGAGAGCCTGGGGATCTGGGTGGCCACCTTCAGCGAGGACGTCTCCACCTCGGGGTACTTCGGCCCCGACGTCTTCACCTACGCGAACCGGGGTCTCCGGCTGGAGATCTTCGAGGAGGACGGGAGCTGGCTCCGGGGGGCCATCGCCGACAGGTGGCGGGGGCTCTTCGAGAAGCGCACCGCCGACGGGGTCCCCGACGCAGGCATGGCGACCGTCGCCGGCTACTTCGAGGTGGGCCGCTTCGAGGCGCTGCCGGCCTCCACCGGGGTAAGGGATCTGGGGAACGTGCCGCCCACCCCGCGGGTGCAGGCGCCGCCGGCGCTGGACTCGTGCACCCCCTCTACCTTCGCCGCCGCAGCCGGAGGTGGCTGCGCAGGCATCATCGACCGCGCGAGCTTCGAGGAGGCGAGCGCCTCGTCCCGCGCGAGCTGCGCCCTCGAGCTCTCCTCGAAGGCCCTGGGCGGACAGACCATCCGCTCTTTGCTCCACGCGCTCCTCGATCCGGACCAGCCCAACCCCGGCGGGATGAGCTTCCGGGAGTTCATCGAGGCCTGCGCCTCCGAGACGAACCCCCTCTGCCAGCCCTCCGAGGAGCTGCTCTGCTCCCGCGACCTGGTCGCACACGCCTACCGGGACGCGGACGCCAGCGGCCCGACCATGGCCCACCTCGCCACCGCCTACGACGAGACCACCCGGGAGGCCTTCATCGGCAGGCAGCTCGCCGCCTTCCAGGTGGACACCGAGAGCAGGCTGAAGTGGCTGCGCAGCTCGGAGGCGCCGCTCTTCCTCGCCGGCGCGCTGCGGGACTACAACGAGGAGATCCTGCGGGCCTGGAAGGCCGACGTGCTGGACGCCCACCTGGACGGCATCTTCGGGCAGCTCGATTCTGCAGGGCTCGCGGTCCTGGGACGCTCCTCCACCGACCCGGTGGCGATCGCCAAGCGCAAGGATCTCCTGATGGAGGTCGCCAACTCCTGGCGCGCCGGCATGGACGCCCTGGTCCTCCTCACCAGCCGCTGGAACGTCCTCCACCAGGGAGACAGCCAGCGGGCCCGCTCCGCAGCCGAGGTGCGCACCACCGCCTTCCGCCTCTACGCCAGCGCCGCGATCATCCAGGAGCTGAGCCGCGAGGTCGGCGCCACCTACCTGGTCGCCGAGTTCGGCGCAGGCTTCTCGGCCTTGATGCGGGAGCTGAACCGCCTCTCCCTCCCCTTCGATCAGCTCATCTTCGCCAGGGACGCGGAGGTGGTGGCGGCGCGCTCCCTCGATCCCTCCGTCGACAGCCGCTCCCTCCTCAAGGAGATGGAGGCCACGGCGCGGGAGGCCCTCGCCGCAGCGACCGAGAGCATCGACCTGGTCCTGGACGAGGCCCAGGCCAACGACGTCAACGAGGCGACCCTGGCGAGCCGCTACGAAGATCAGCTCCTCTCCCTGCGCAACGAGCTGATCCAGCTCTGCGGGCTCCCGGAGGGCTGCACCCCCGCCGACGTGGGCAGCGATCCCCTCTGCCAGATCCCCACCCAGGTCGGGCGCTGCGGCTTCGCGATGCGCCGCGGCGAGGAGCAGGTGGCGCTCCCCCTCGGCCAGGGTGACAAGGGCGCCGTCTCCGATGCGGGGATCGCGCTCCTCGCCCTCCAGGCGTCGATCCTCGGCGCCCAGGAAGCGGAGGAGCGGCTCCAGGCCCACGCCCAGGTCACGACCTTGGAGGCGGCGACCACCACCGCCTTCGCGGAGAAGGTGCAGGAGTGGGATCGGAAGCGCCGGTCGGTGGCGCGGGAGGTCGACGGCCTCCTCGAGGACATCGCCCAGCTTCGAAACGACACGCTGAACCAGAGCCTGGAGACGGTGCGCACCGAGCAGGCGATCCGCCAGCGGGCCTATGAGGTCCAGAAGGCGGCGGTGGAGGAGTGGAACACCATCCGCGTGGACGGCGTGAACGAGGACATGACCAAGCTGGGCACGATCATGGGGCTGGAGATCGGCTCCGCCGCCATGAGCTACGCCGGGGCCCGGATCGACCTCTTCGCCAAGATCGTCAAGCAGGGGATGCCGGAGGTCGCTGGTCCCACCACCGACGCCGCCGCCCCGGCCCGGATGGGCATCCGCACCGTCGCCTTCATCGCCTCGTCGATCATGGGCTCCACCGCCTTCGTCCTCGACAGCGTGGCCAAGAGCGTCGAGAACGACCTGGCCAGGCAGAAGGCCCTGCGGGAGGCGAACTTCGCCCACATGTCGGATCTGGCCGAGCTGAAGGCGATGGCCACCGAGAACCAGATCGCCAGCGTGGAGGCGCACCTTCGAACCCTGCAGCTGCGCAACGATCGGGAGGAGGCGGCGATCACGGCGCTGATCGACGCGCTCCGCCGCAACCTCGCCATGGATCAGGCCCACGAGCGGGATCTCATGGAGCTGCGGGATCGACGCGACGCCCTGCGGATCCAGATGATCGACGCGCTGGGGTTGAGCTACCAGGCAGGGCAGGCCGACCTCACCGCCCGGCAGAAGGAGCTGGCCTACTTCGAGGTGGTGCAGAAGGCGCAGCTCATCGAGGGGCGCTTTCGCAACATGCAGGTGCGGTGGCAGAGCCTGGACTCGCTCCTCGGCAGCGCCGACGTGCTCTTCTCCTTCGCCAACCGCATGGCCCGCGCCGAGAGCCGCCTGGACCACGCCCGCCGCAGCCTGGAGGACTGGCTGGTCGCGCTGGAGTACTACGCCGTCCGCCCCTTCGTCAGCCAGCGGATGGCGATCCTGCTCGCGCGCAACCCCACCCAGCTCGAGGCGATCGCCAACGAGTTCCTCCGGCTCCAGCTCGTCTGCGGCGGACCCACGACCCTCCAGACCCTCGATGTCTCCGTCCGCGACGGCATGTTGGGGATGGGCTTCGAGGCCGGCGCCGGCGCCGAGCAGGGGGTCTCGCCGGGGGAGCGCTTCCGCGCGCTCTTGCGCCGGGCCGAGACCCCAGCCCAGGGGCGGATCGCCTTCTCGCCCGTGGAGACCATCGGTCAGCGGCTGGACCGCGGCGGGATCTGGGCCCTCGACTTCGACGTGAGCATCGACGGCTTCGCGAACCTGGCCCGAAGCTGCAACGCCAAGCTCGACTCGATCGCGGTGCAGCTCGTCGGGGACGACCTGGGAGCCGGACAGCCCGTCGTCTCCGTGGTCCACCACGGCTCCAGCCGCCTTCGCTCCTGCCAACCAGGGATCCGCGAGTATGTCTCGCAATTCGGCCCCGGGGCCACGGCGTTCGCGCCGATCACCTCCTTCGAGACGGCCGGCCGCACCATCTCCCCGGTGGCAGGGATCGGCAGCTTCGGGGAGGGACGGACCTGGAACAAGACCCTGGAGGGCGTGCCCTTCTCCGCAGGCTACTCGCTGCTGATCGACCTCGAGCATCCCTCCAACCAGGCGATCCGTTGGGACCGCCTGGAGGATGTGAGGCTCCAATTCCGCTACACCTACCAGGATGTCTTTCCGACGGGGCAATGTGAATAATGGAGACATCGAATCGATCGTCCGGGGGCTCGCTTCCAGAAATCCAGACGCGGGATCCGAGCACGCACGGGGAGGGTGAGCACACGAGGCCCCCGCCATCGCTGGGGCGAGCGCGCAGGATGGCGGCGGCCTTCGCTCTGGTCCTCGTCTTCGGCCTCGCCCCGGCCGCGAACGCTGCCCAGGTCGACACGAACACCCTCCGCCTCCAGGGCGCCCGCTCCGAGGGCGGCATGCTGCTCCCGTCGTCCCGGGTCCTCGAGCGCTCCGCCTGGGACTTCTCTCTGACCTACGGCCACGAGGGTGGGGTGCTCCGCACCGAGACCCCCAGCGGCGACACCCGCGGCAAGAACCTCTTCAACGAGGTCGCGTGGATCGAGGACCGGGATCTGATGTACCTGCAGTTCGCCGCCAGCCCCGCCGAGCGCCTGGAGCTGCTGGCAGGCCTCCCCCTCCTGCTGGGGCAGACCGTCACCTCGGACTCCACCCTGGACCCGCCCCGCTCCGGCGCCTCGGCCTTCGGCGACCTGCGCCTGGGGCTGCGCTACGCCCTGGTCGGCTCGAGGGGAAGCCCCTGGGGCGCCAGCGTGCAGGGCGGGCTCCTCGTCCCCAGCGGCGGCAACGACTACGGGATGGGCGACACCCAGGCCCGGGCGAACCTCTCCGGAAGCGTGGGTTTCCAGAGCGAGGACGGCTGGTCCGCCCACCTCCACGTCGGCCACCAGATGGGCCAGATGCGGATGGTCGCGGACGACCAGATCATCGGCGACACCGCCTTCGGCGGCCTCGTCTTCCTCCACCGCCACGAGCTGGGCGGACGGACCGTGCAGTGGAGCCTGGAGGGCGTCATGGCTTCGGTGCTCTCCGCACAGGAGTCCGGCAGAGATCCCGTCCGGACCTCGCTCGAGATCCTGGGGGGAGGGCGCTACTTCCTCGACGCCTTCTACTTCGACCTGGGCGCAGGGGTCGGCGCCATCGACAACGGCGTCACCCCTGCCTGGCGCGTGCTGGCCTCCCTGGGGGTGATGGGGCTCTGGGCGAAGGAGCCGCCTCCGCCTGCGCCGATGCAGGCGGCAGCCCCGGCACCTGCGCCGCAGCCGATCATCCAGGTGATCCAGCCCACCCAGGGACCCGACCCCCGCGAGACCTTCAAGACCCTGGAGGTGGAGGAGCGGGCGATCTTCTTCGAGGTGGGCAAGGCGGAGCTCGACCTGGTGGCGCAAGGGATCCTTCGCTCGGTGGCCCTCAACCTCCTCGAGACCGATCGCGGCGTGCTGATCACCGGTTACGCCGACGATCAGGGGAGCCCCGAGCGGAACGAGGAGCTGAGTCGGCGCAGGGCCAACGTGGTCCGCGACGCCTTGATCCAAGCAGGGGTGAGCGAGTCGCGGCTGCGGATCCTGGGGCAGGGCGATCGGGCGCCGGTGGCGCCCTCCACCGACTTCGGCCGATCCATCAACCGCCGGGTGACCTTCACCTTCGTCGACGGAGGGTCGGACTGAGTCGAGTCGTCGCCGAGCGAATCGAAGCATCTCGCTTCAGGGCGCCAGCTCTCCCCATGTGACCCAGGCGTTCCAGGCCGCATGGAACGCCATCCCCAGGGCCCACAGGCCATCTGCGGCTCTGGCGCAGGGCGTCGTTTACTCCGTCGCCCTTCGATGCTACATCGCCGATCCATGAGCCATCACACCCTCGAATTCGAGAGGCCGATCGTCGACCTCGAGAAGAAGATCGAAGATCTGAAGCAGCTCTCGACCGCAGGCGCCGACGACTTCGCCGCCGAGCTCAAGAAGTTGGAGCGGAAGACCAGGAAGCTCCAGAAGGAGATCTTCTCCGACCTGAGCCGCTGGCAGGTGGTGCAGCTCTCCCGGCATCCGGGGCGGCCCTACACGCTGGATTACATCCCCCAGCTCTTCACCGACTTCCTCGAGCTCCACGGTGACAGGCGTTTCGGCGAGGACGCCGCCATCGTCTCCGGCTTCGCGCGCTTCGACGGCGAGCCGGTGCTGGTCATCGGGCACCAGAAGGGCCGGACCACAAAGGAGAACATGAAGCGGAACTTCGGGATGCCGCGCCCCGAGGGCTACCGCAAGGCGCTGCGCCTGATGCAGCTCGCCGACAGGCTGAATCGTCCCATCCTCACCTTCATCGACACGCCTGGCGCCTATCCCGGGATCGGCGCCGAGGAGCGGGGGCAGGCCGAGGCGATCGCCCTGAACCTCGAGGTGATGGCGGGGCTGAAGGTGCCGGTGATCTGCACGGTGATCGGGGAGGGCGGCTCCGGCGGCGCCCTGGCCATCGGCGTCGGCAACCGGGTGCTGATGCTGGAGCACAGCGTCTACTCGGTGATCAGCCCGGAGCCTTGCTCCACGATCCTCTACCGAGACCCCTCCAAGGCCGACAAGGCGGCGGACTCCCTGCGCCTCACGGCCAAGGACCTCCTCGGCTTCGGGATCGTCGACGAGCTGATCCCCGAGGCGCCCGGCGGCGCCCACCGGGATCCGGTCTTCACCGCCCAGAACGTGGGCGAGGCGCTGCGTCGCCACCTCGCGGAGCTCAAGAAGCTGTCGGCCGCGGAGCTGATCGAAGATCGCTACGCGCGCTTTCGTGCCATGGGCGTCTTCGACGACGAAGTCGCCTGAGTCTCGCCCTCACACTGGAGTCTTTGGATGTCCCTGGTCCCGTCGTTCATCAGCACGCTCTCGCCCTACGTCCCCGGTAAGCCCATCGAGGAGACCGAGCGCGAGTATGGAATCACCAACGTCAGCAAGCTCGCCTCGAACGAGAACCCCCTCGGCCCGGCGCCGAAGGCGGTGGAGGCCATCTCCAAGGCGCTCCCCAAGCTCTTCCTCTACCCGGACGGCTCGAGCTTCTACCTGAAGAACCGCCTCGCCGAGTTCATGAAGGTCGACACCAAGGAGCTGATGCTCGGCAACGGCTCCAACGAGCTGATCGAGTTCCTGATCCGCACCTTCCTCCACGGCGACGACGAGCTCCTCCTCTCCGAGGGCACCTTCGTCGTCTACAAGATCTCGGCCCAGGCCGTGGGTCGCAAGTTCGTCGAGGTGCCGATGAAGAATCGGCACTACGACCTGGAGGCCATGGCCAAGGCGGTGACTCCCAAGACCCGCATGGTCTTCATCGCCAACCCCGACAACCCCACAGGCAGCTACCAGGGCGAGGAGGCGCTGATCCGCTTCCTGGACGCGGTGGGGCCGGATGTGCTCGTGGTGATGGACGAGGCGTACTACGAGTACGCCGAGGCCGCCGACTATCCCCAGTCGATGGCCCTGCGCGCGAAGTACCCCAATCTGATCATCCTGCGCACCTTCTCGAAGGCCTACGGCCTCGCCGGCATGCGCCTGGGCTACGGCATCGCCCGCCCCGAGATCGTGGACTACGTGAACCGGGTGCGCGCCGCCTTCAACGTCTCCCTCCTCGCCCAGGCAGGGGGCCTCGCTGCCATCGAGGATCAGGAGCACGTTCGCAAGACGGTGGAGCTGAACCGCCGGATGCTCGATCTCCTGGCGGCGGAGGCCACGAAGATGGACCTCTCCTTCACGCCCTCCCAGGCGAACTTCATGCTGATCGACTTCCACCGCCCGGCGATGCCCATCTACGAGGGGCTCCTGCGCGAGGGCGTGATCACCAGGCCCATGGGGGGCTACGGCTTCCACTCCAGCCTCCGGATCAACACCGGCACCGAGGCAGATATGGAGAAGCTCCTGAACGCCATGCGGAAGGTCCTCGCTGCCTGAAGCGGCCCGGGTGAGGCCGAAGTCGAGATGGCCCGCGCGCGAGCACGAGCCCGCGATCCATGCAGATCGAGTTCCTCCTGCAGAGAATAGAGGCAAGGTGAGCAGCAGAGACCCAAGCGCCACGGAGCGCGCGTTCATCGTCGCTGTCGACGGCCCGGCGGGGGCAGGCAAGAGCACCGTCAGCCGCCAGGTCGCCGACCGCCTGGGCTTCGCCCTGGTGGACACCGGCGCCATCTACCGGGCGGTGGCCCTCGCCGCGAGCCGAGCGGGCATCGCCTTCGACGACGACGCCAGGCTCGGTGAGATCCTCGACGGGCTGCCCATCTCCTTCGGCCCGCGCGCCTCCGGCGCCCCCGGCGTCTTCCTTGGGGAGGAGGACATCTCGGACCTCATCCGAACTCCCGAGATCTCGTTGGGGGCCTCCGCCGTCTCCGCTCGGCCCGTCGTCCGTGACGGGCTCCTGGAGCTGCAGCGCCGGCTCGCCAGGGAAGCGCCGAGAGGCGCCGTCCTCGAGGGGCGCGACATCGGCACCGTGGTCTTCCCCGACGCCGACGCCAAGTTCTTCCTGGAGGGCGAGCCCCTGGTCCGCGCCCAGCGCCGCCACGCGGAGCTGGTGGCGAGGGGGCAGGGGGACATCACCCTGGAGCAGGTCCTCGCCGACCAGGAGAAGCGAGACAAGGACGATCGGGAGCGCCCCGTCGCGCCCCTGCGCGCAGCAGCCGACTCCATCCTCCTCGACTCCACCCCCCTCACCCGGGACGCGGTCGTCGACGAGATCGTCGCGGAGGTGGAGCGTCGGCTTGCAGCCAAAGCGTCCAAGCGTTAGAGCGAGTGGACCTAGACCCTGTCGTTCCCGCGTAGATGGGAACTCAGTACGCTCCCTCTGGTTGGGCAGCAGCCGACAGGGAGCCTGAGGAGGGAGCTTCAAGTGCGGATCACGATCGCGAAGACTGCGGGTTTCTGCTGGGGTGTCCGGCGGACGGTGAAC
>Ga0180215_1001286_pt1 | contig 28072 bp, 25 predicted proteins | sample eDN3rd37CBELigBY_FD_128871 | JGI IMG/M metagenome (GOLD analysis project Ga0180215, IMG submission 128871) | Enriched backyard soil microbial communities from Emeryville, California, USA - eDNA 3rd pass 37_C BE-Lig BY (version 2) (version 2) | ecosystem: Environmental > Terrestrial > Soil >...
ATCCCCCATCCAAATATTAGTTATAATTATAACTAATTGGCTGTCCGCAATCAAATCCATTTCGTTATTTCTTATCCTCTTGCTTAGCCTGCGCCTCCAGCTCCTCCTCCTGAAGCCGTCTTCTCAGCACTTTTCCGACCATCGTCTTCGGAAGCTCGTCGCGGAACGCGTATTGGCGAGGCACTTTGTACGCGGCCAGCCGCTCCCTGCACCAGCCGTCAAGCTGCTGTACGGACACCTTCCAGCCGTCCTTTAAAACAATATAAGCTTTGACCGTTTCCCCGCGGTAGCTGTCCTTAATGCCGACGACAGACGCTTCCTTCACGCTCGGATGCTCGAAGAGCACCTCCTCGACCTCGCGCGGATAAATGTTGAAGCCGCCCGCAATAATAACATCTTTCATGCGATCCATGATGGTGAAGTAGCCCTCTTCATCCATCATCGCAAGATCTCCCGTATGCAGCCACCCGTTTTTAAGCGTCTTCTCCGTTTCCTCCGGCCTGTTCCAGTACCCCTGCATAACCTGCGGCCCTCTTACCAGCAGTTCACCCAGTTGGCCGGTCGGCAGCCATTCGCCTGTGCTTGGATCGGCTACAACGGCGTCAGTGTCCGGCATCGGTATGCCGACTGTGCCGTTTTTACGATAACCCCATAGCGGATTGGCATGCGTCACCGGCGACGCTTCCGTTAATCCATATCCTTCGATTAGCCGGCCGCCTGTCATAAGCTCGAATTGCTCCTGCACCTCAAGCGGCAGCGCAGCCGACCCGCTAACGCAAATATTAATCGACGATATGTCAGTTGCCGCAGCATCTTTATGATTAATAATCGCCACGTACATCGTCGGCGCTCCTGGGAATATAGTCGGCCGCATTTGCTTGATCGTCTGAAGCACCGTCCCCGTCTCAAACTTCGGCAGCAAAATCAGCTCGCCCGCGCGCATAACCGACATATTCATTAATACGGTCAGCCCAAAGACATGGAACAGCGGAAGCGCCGCCAAAAACCGCTCCTTCCCCTCCTCGGCCTTATAACACCAAGCCGCAAGCTGTATCGTATTCGACACCAAATTGCGATGGGAAAGCATAACTCCTTTAGGCGTTCCTGTCGTCCCTCCCGTATATTGCAGCGCAGCCAGCTCACTGCCCTGCGCCTGCTTCGGAAGCTGTACGACAGCAGCGGGCTTCGCAAGAAGCTTGCGGTAGCTTATCACTCCTTTTGCTCCGTAAGGGACGTTAAGCTTGACTCCGTCCTTGCGCAGCTTAATCGGGTACAGCAGATTTTTGGGAAAAGGAAGCCCGTCCTTGATGGACGTCACGATCACATGCTTCAGTCCAGGAAGCTTCCCATTCTCCGGCACCTCGCCGCGCGCCTTATCCAGCCGGGCATACAGCAAATCAAGCGTAATAATGGCCGATGCTCCGCAATCCGACAATTGAAACTCCAGTTCTCTCTCTACATAAAGCGGATTAGTCTGTACGACAACGCCTCCCGCGAGCAGTACGCCAAAGAACGCAACGACGGCCTGCGGACAATTCGGCAGCATGATCGCAACCCTGTCCCCTTTGGTTACTCCAATAGACGCAAGCCCCTTCGCCAGCCGTACCGCCTCTTCATGCAGCTCGCGGTAAGTAAGCGACTTCCCCATGAAATGAACGGCGGAATGATTCGGATAACGCTCCGCAGACTGCACCAAAAATTGAACGATGCTTTGATCGGGATAATCCATTGCTTTGGGAACCTCTGCCGGATAATAGTTCAGCCACGGTCTGGCGGGCTCTGCGGATGCGGAAGAATGAATCGGCTCCATGCACACTCTCTCCCTTCAACCTTTTTTCATCATCGAAAAAGCGCTTTCAAAACGATGCGCAGTGCTCCATATATATGAGCTTTGACAGCCATACATGACCCGATTGCGCCATCAGGCCAATGATTATTCCTATAAACAGCTTATGCCGTTAATGACACTGTGTTCACTCTGTCGGCGCGTCTGCGAGCAGTTGATGATTGGTTCGGCGATAAACGCAGCGCCAAAAGAGCCTTACAAGCGGTTAGGCCGCTTGTAAGGCTCTTCAACTCAACAGCTTATTGAATCGCAAAGTCGTTCGCAATTTCGCGGATGCAGTCCGGCGATTCGTACCACTCGTCCTGTACCTCGTTCGTAACCGGGTACGCCCGCATCAAGTAGGAGTCCATCGCCTCCAAATGCTTGCGCAGCCCATTAAGCTCCGTTATGCGCGGGTTCAGCCAATCCTCCACGCCTTCCTCATCCAGGATAACCGGAACATTATCCTGCCAGCTCGACATGGCGCCCGAGGTCGGCGCCGTTATCATCGTGAACGCCCGCAGCTCCTCGCCCTGCGCATTTTTCCAGCAGTCGTATATGCCCGCTATCCCGAATACACCCTCATTAGGGATAACGATATGCATCGTGCGGGGCTCCTTCTCCAGCCCGAATTGCCGGCGTCCGAAAAAACCGCTGCACGGGATAATGCAGCGCTGCCTGCGCAGCATCCGGTCCAGATAAGGCTTGGCGAACAGCGTCGCATGCCCGGCATTGACGGACTCCTTCGCCCAGAAAGGAAACAGCCCCCAGCGCGACTCCTGAATGGAGCGCTGCCCGAGACGATCATTCATAATGATCGATACCGTCTGCGTAGGCGAGACATTAAATCGATTCGTATAGCATTTTACAATCTTGCTCACTTGAAACTTATTGACGATCTCTCCGCTGTCAGCCGTTAACGAATACCGTTCAATCATCGTTGTCACTCCCAACCGTTGATTGAACCAGTTTTTGCTAAAGGGCCGTTATTTATGCGCGTGCTGCAGCAAAATCTCGTCCGTCCCCGCTTACATTGTAAATCGTTTGCGAAATTTAAGCGGAGGCATGCCGGTATGCGCAGCGAATAAACGGGAGAAATGCGGCGTTTGCCTAAAGCCTGTCTCCTCCGCTATGCGCGCAATCGTCCAGTCGGTCTTAATAAGCAGAAGCTTTGCCTGGTCGAGACGGTAATACAGCAAATACTGCTGCGGCGTACAGCCGAACACCTCCGTCATCGAGCGTGTTATGTAATTGATGTGGAGCTGAAGCACGTCGCTAAGCATCGTGTTGCTAATTTGAGAGCGATAATTGAGCTTCAAGTATGCTGCAGCGCGCTCGGCAACAGACACCGTTGCCCTTGCCGCATCCGAGCGCCAGCCCTCGTCAAGCATTTGCAGCAAATGCAGGAAGCGCTGCTGCCTCTCCCAAAATGCGCCGTGTGTCGAGCTTTGCGCCGCATCGTGAAGCTGCGAGAAGATCAGCTTCGCTTCATCGGGATAATTAAGCTTCATATGCTTCGGAAGCCTGATCGCGTAGGTATAATAATCGCCGCGCAGCGTACCGGACTGATTCCCCTCCGTTTCCTCCCAAGCGCCGACCGTCTGGAAATGGACCCAATCAAAAACGGTCTTCTCCTCGCAAGGCCGAGTGGAATAATGCCAACGGTCGGGGCGGAGAATGAGCATATCGCCTGGACCCAGCGTCCATTTGCGATTTTCCTCGGCGACATGCAGCGCTCCTTCGTTTACAAACAGCAAATCAAATACGCCGAGATTGGAGCGATTGGGATGCTCCTCTCCAGCATGATATGTCAATCGATTCGACTCGATAAAAAACGGCAACGGCGGTGAACGAAACGTAAGCAATAATTCCTCGGACAACCTGATCTCTCCCTACCAAGATGCATAAAAGTTAAAATAGTTAATGTCATGTTACTAGAAACGGCTGTTCGTTGTCCACTACATAAAAAAGCTCCGCTCTTTCCCTTTTGGGAAGAACGGAGCTTAGGCTAAAACAAGACTATTTTTTATAAAAATAAGACAAATTCATTGACTGGATCCCATGAAATAAAGTCGCCATATACAGGCTTTCATCCTGCAGGACAACATCCGTAACCGGACAGCCTAGCTTAACGGCAGCCAGCATCACTTGCCCCTTTAAAGAAGACATCCTGAACAAGCCTTTGTCCGTTCCGGCGTACACAATTCCGCCCTGCGACATCACATTAAAAATAAACGGATTTCCGCCAAAGCCGATACGGACGAAGCCGCCTCGCTTGTCGCCTACGATGAGCTCGCCGGAATCGGTTGCTCCAATGAGACGGCCTTGGTATACGGAAATGCTCGTCACCATCGTGCCAAGGTCGAAATGCGCCCAATCGTCCATAAAGCGGTCATACAGCGATATGCCGGTATCCGTTGCGACTACGAGAAACTGCGGCAGGTTCATGAAATCGAGCAGTCGCTTGCCGCCGAGCGCAGATTGCTCCCAATCCGCGCCCGATCGTGTCCAGAGCCCATATTCGGTCGCCGCGAATGATGTGCCCCCGATTTTTCGGTATTGGTAGCACGGTATGGTCAATCCGTCGTTCACCCATTCATCGTCCACCCACTCATACAGCCCGCTATTGGAGCAGGCATGAAGCAGCTCATGCTGCAGCTGAAGCCGGTTGACGGATACCGAATCCGGAAGCCCGGCCTCCAGCTTCATCCACTCGTCATCGCTGTCTATTCGGTAAACGCCATGTCCCACCGCAGCTGCATATATGCCGTTTAATCCGGCTTTTATAGATGAAAAGGGAAAGAGCAGCCAATTCCATGGCTTGCTTGTCTCCGTCCTCATATTGATCCTCCCGCTATATATGATAATGATTATCACTGTCATTACATTATAGCATAGCGATTGCCGCTATTGCTGTCAACCTGCCGCACTACGGCAGCTGCACCTGCAGCTTGAACAAAATACGAATTTGGCGATCTTCAAAACGGACATCCCTTACGGACAGTACATCCTGCGACGGCAAATCGAGTGGAATTTCTACATAATCCAGCATGCTAGCCGGCAGGCTAATCCCTTTCATGGCCAGCGACTGCGGTTCAAGAATGATGGTTGGAGAATCCCATAAGAGCGTATACGTCGCTTGAAGCTCCGCAGGTATCCGCTCCTTGTACATGATGTTAATATGCGCGAGCAGCAATTCGCCTTGGAGCTCAAAGCTTGCTCCGGTAATTCGAATATCTCCTGCCAGAGCCTCCGGCAGCGGCGCAGACGCCCCCGCGTCTCCTGCAGGCATCCCTGACGCTCTTCCGTCAGCGCTTGCCAGCGCCATTTTGATCAAATTGTTAACATCAGCTTCGGTAAGCACAAGCTCCGGCCGCATTCGCTTTACCATATCCATAAGCTTGCTCTTCACATCGATCGGCTCATAATTCAGATCAAGCTGCTGCTGCGGCGCGATATAGGACAGCAGCCACCAGATGCCGCCCGCGAGCAATAGAATGAGTATGATCAGCAGAATGGCCAGTCTTTTTAACATTTTGCGCATTGACAATCGCCTCCTTGCTTCGATTCCTTGGAGAATTTTCTACATGCCGGTCGTTTATGGGTGCTATAATGGAGCTATTATTGGAATATCCGTTATGATTCGCTTGAAAGGATGGTCATCCATGTTGAACCCCGACGCCCGCATAGGGCTTGAAGAAATTGTACAAGCACAAATGCATTTAAAGGATGTCGTCAACCGTACGCCGCTGCAATATAACCGCGTTCTGTCGGAACGGTATCAATGCAATGTGTGGCTCAAACGCGAAGATCTGCAAATCGTGCGCTCCTTCAAAATTCGCGGAGCCTATCATCTTATACGCTCCCTTGATCCGGAGGTTTTAAAAAAAGGCGTCATTTGCGCCAGCGCAGGCAATCACGCTCAAGGCGTCGCCTACTCCTGCCAAACGCTCGGAATTCCGGGCAAAATCTATGTGCCAAGCACAACACCGCGGCAAAAGGTATCTCAAGTATCCTTTTTCGGCGGCTCGATGGTTGAAATTATTTTGACGGGCGATACGTTCGACGACGCCTACGATCAGGCTGTTGCGGAAAGCGAGCGCAGCGGGATGGCCTTCGTCCATCCGTTTGACGATTCGAAAATTATTGCCGGCAACGGCACAATCGGACAAGAAATTATGGAAAAGTCGGAATCGGCTCCCGACTATATTTTCGTAACAGTTGGCGGCGGAGGCCTGGCAGCTGGCGTAGCAGCCTATGTGAAAATCGTATCTCCGTCAACGCAAATTGTCGGCGTAGAGCCCGAAGGCGCTCAATCGCTTCGGCTGTCGCTCGATGCCGGCGAGGTCAAGCCCCTTGTAGAAATCGACAAGTTCGTAGACGGCGCCGCCGTCAAGCGTATCGGCGATATGACCTATGCGCTGTGCAGCCGGCTTCTCGATGATGTCATCGCCGTCCCGGAAGGCCAAGTGTGCACGACGATTCTCGATCTGTACAATGAGAATGCGATTGTAGCTGAGCCTGCAGGGGCGCTTCCCATCGCGGCGCTCGAACGGTATCGCGAGCAGATCGCCGGCAAAAACATCGTATGCGTCGTAAGCGGCGGCAACAACGATATTGACCGCATGCAGGAAATTAAAGAACGTTCCTTGATTTACGAAGGCTTGAAGCATTACTTTATGCTGAGTTTTCCGCAGCGCGCCGGCGCTCTGCGCGAATTTCTCGATCAAGTGCTCGGACCGAACGACGATATTACCCGCTTCGAGTATACGAAGAAGCACAACAAGGACAATGGTCCCGCGCTCGTCGGCATCGAGCTCAAGCATCGCGAGGATTACTCGCAGCTGGTCGACCGCATGAACAAGAAGGGCTTTCATTTCGTAGAGCTGAATAAAGATCCCGTATTGTTTAATCTTCTGATTTGATCGATTAAATTGCGGCAGCTATATTCATATTCTCAATATAAGGGGATGCGCCAATCTCGTTGTTCTAACGGAACAGAGATCCGTTAGCATGGCTGACGGGCCCATTGGCCGCTGTAACGGAACGATATTCCGTTACAGCGCCTAATGGCGTTAGTTTCGTCACATTATTCGATTCTAAGGGAACTGCGTTCCGTTAGAGATGAAATATCGCACAAAATCTCTTCTAACGGAATGACGTTCCGTTAGGACTAGAAAGTGTAGATATACAACCGATGATTCAAATAAAGGGCGCTCCCCTCTCCTTGATGCCGTCAAGTGCGAGAAGGGCAGCGCCCTTATGATTATGCAAGCTGCTCTGTTACCAAGCGTATGCGCGAGGCGCTTCGCCGCCTGGGCCAGGGAATATTTCATCGATCCGCTTCAGCGACGCTTCATCCAGCTTCAGCTCCAGCGCGCGCAGCGAGCGCTTGAATTGATCGTACGTCCGCACGCCGATAATCGGCGCTGTTACAGCCGGATTCGACAGCAGCCAAGCCAGCGATACAAGATCTTCGGGTTCGCCGAGCTCATCGCAGAACGCAGCATAAGCGTCCAACTGCTCGCGATGCTTTTCCAGCCGCTTCGTATCGCCGCTGCGGCGTCCGCCGTTATTTTTGCGGCGCTGATTGCCCGCCAGCAAACCGCCGTCCAGCGGACTCCATGGAATGATGCCGAGTCCAAGCGCCTTCGCCGCAGGCAGCACCTCGAGCTCCGGCAAGCGGCACAGCAAGTTGTATTTATGCTGCTCGGACACGAGGCCAAGCAAGCCTCTTGCCTTCGCTTCCCCTTGCGCTACCGCAATATCCCAGCCCGCAAAGTTGCTCGATCCTACATAGCCGATCTTCCCTTGAGCTGCGGCCGTCTCAAATGCGCCCCACAGCTCGCTCCAATCTACGCTCCGATCGATATGGTGCATTTGATAAAGCTCGACATGATCGGTTTGCAATCTTTTTAGCGATGCTTCCAAGTGCCTTCTGATCTTATAAGCGGACAGGCCGGCCTCACGGTTCGGGCCGTCATTGGCATTATGCATATCTCCATATACCTTAGTAGCGATGACGGTATGCTCCCGGCGCCCTGCACCCTGCTGAAACCAATTGCCGATTATTTCTTCTGTCCGGCCGGCGTTATCGCCCCATCCGTAAATGTTCGCTGTATCAAAAAAATTAATGCCTGCATCCTTAGCTGCATCCATTATGCGAAATGATTCCTTTTCGTCCGTATCCACGCCAAAATTCATCGTGCCGAGACATAGCCTGCTTACACGCAATCCAGACCTGCCGAGCTTTGTATACTCCATTCTTTTCATCTCTCCTTTAATCCATGCCATATTGGATACAGATCCCATTATACCGAATTTGAGCGTCTATATCCAAACCTGACCCAGACAAGCATTTTGGTTTTTTAAGTTCAACGAGTATAATAGTGGTAGATCGAACCAGATGAACGATATTTTAGAGCGAGGTTTAATGGATGAGCAATCTGCACGACTGGCTTCAGTATGTTAAAGAGCTCAATTTGGAGCAATTGCAGTACACGCTAAAAAGCTATTCGCAATATGGCCTGCTTCCAGGATTCTTACTTGTTTTGGCGGAATCCTTCCTGCCCTTTTTCCCGCTGATGCTTATTATTGCAGCCAATGCAAATATATATGGATTAGGGATTGGATTTCTGCTTTCGTGGGCGGGTGTAACTACGGGAGCTGTATGCCTGTTCTGGATTTGCCGCAAGCTTGGCGGCAGGGTGAAAGCATGGGCTCAGCGCCGGTACCCGAAGACAGAGCGTTTTTTCAACTGGATTGAACGGAAGGGCTTTACGCCGCTATTTCTTCTAGCTTGCTTTCCCTTCTCGCCTTCTTTCGTCATTACGGTTCTGGCCGGCCTAAGCAAAGTGCCGTTCAGCACCTTTATTATCGCGACAGCGCTGGGCAAGGCTGTTATGATTTTTAGCATTTCGCTGCTCAGCTTCGATATTGCCAGCTTTGGCCACGCGCCTTGGCGCATTGTCGTCACCATCGTCGTTGTGCTCGCGTTATGGTTCGGCGGCAAGCAGCTTGAATCGCGCTATCAAGTCAATTGAGGTGATGCGACATGGAAAGTCCACTGGGCGTAGCAGCCTATATCGTTATTTTGCTTGGCGTAATCGGCTTGCTGTATATGATGTATGTGATCATTCGGATGTCGTACGACGAAACGGATAAGCCCGGACGCTATTCGCAGCTGAAGGAAATGGTTGAGACGCTGTTCGGCACGCCGGCCCATATGCGTCAATCCGAGCCCAGCTCAAGCGAGCAAGCTGCTGCTGCTGCCGCTAATTTGCAGCCCTTCACTGAGCCATGCCCCGCCTGCGGCGAGCAGGTAAGTGAAAAAAATCAAACCTGCCCTTCCTGCGGCCTCAGGCTGCTTTAGGGCAACGCAGCCGACACCGGTCACCGGTGTCGTTTTTTATGGTGCGGAGCTTCTTCTCGTTTAGCCCGCCTGCACGCTTATCGCGCTCATAATTTAGTGACGCGGTGGCAAACTATAGCCGATCTTCCATTGGAGATTAACGAAGCACGTTTTTGCAGGGCAAAACTACGCTCATGCTTTCGAAGCAAGTTTTGCTCCGCAAAACTGAGCTCATGCTTTCGAAGCAAGTTTTGCTCCGCAAAACTTTAAGGAGGGCTAGTATGGCAGGAGAACATGCGTCTGATCAACAAAAGGCAGCCAGCAAGGCGCAATCCAAGGCTGATCGGCAGCAAGGCAGCAAGGCCGCAGCAAGCGAAATGCAATCCGAAGCTGATCGCGCCGCAGTGCCTAAGCACGGATTATAAGCATAGGAAGGTTGGTTAACAGCAATGGGCAATGATGATCAAAAGTTTAATGAAATGGCGCCTCTGTCCGGCGAGCCTGTTGAGGTGGACGGCGTCTACAAAAACGAGTGGGGCCGCGAGGAGCAGCTTGAGCGCGGGCAAGTGTTCCCAGCCGATCCGATGCTCGGCACGACGAAGTGGGAGCTCGCTGAGCTCAGCTTCGACAATCATCACAAAGGTCAAACCGATCCTCGGCTTATCCCGCATGACGACGATGACGATCCCGAAGCGCATATGCAGCATCCGCGCCGTCATAAAGGCAGCAATAAATCTAAACAATAACGCGTCTTCGCCTGCGGATGTACACATGTCATCTCCCGGCACAAGCATGACGTCAAGGACTCATCTCCGCACAAAATATATGGCCGCGGCATACCGCGCCGCCGTATGATTAACGGAAAAGAGCGCAGGCTGGCATCAGCTTGCGCTCTTTGTCTTATAGGTATGTCCGCAGTGCCGGCGGATCGCTATTTTTCTTCAGATGGCTGTTCGGCATCCCATTCGCGGCTGACAGGATTGGTCCGCTGCTGAACTTGGTCGATCAGCTTCTCCAGCCTGCGCAAGTGATAGCCATACTCGAACAGCCCTGCAGCGACGAATACAAGCCGCTTGTTGCCGTCAGGCTCATCGATAATGCTCCGGGTCAATTCCTTAATAAGCAAATCCTCGCGCTCTTCTTCCGGCTTAATATGCGCATGCGGCTTCATTTTGCCGTCCGCCTTGAGCAAAATATACTCATGGTATTTAGACAGCTCTTCAATCTGCCCGTCGAAGCTTTTCTCCCAGCGATCAGAGCTCGAGTTGACAAAATAATGCTCTTCCACAAGCTCGAGCAGGTCGGTCCCCTTCTGCAGCGTCTTAATCATCTGCTTCGAAACGAGCAACTCCCGCGCATGATTCGCTTTGGCATGTGCGGTAATTTTCCGTTCCTCCTGAAACACAAGATAGCGTTCCTCGAGCTTAAGAAGCGTTTGGTGCAATTTTTCTTTCTCGTCGCGATACACCTGCTCCTTCATTTCGTTGGATATGGCCGTACGAAGCAGAAGCGACAGATGCGCGCTCGCATAGCGAACCTGCTCGTTGAACTGCTTTCTAGGACGCGGAGGAAATACCAGTATGTTAATAAAGAACGAGGCTCCTATCCCTGTCAGCACCATAAGCATCCGCATAATCGCGGCGACTATACCTTCGGAATGCGCATCCATAATCGCCACAACGGTTACGAGCGTCAAGCCGATCGTGCTTTCCATTTTCAGCTTAATGCTGATCAGGATGACAAATATACATACGAGTCCAATCGCGATCGGCGTATAGCCAAACAGCTGCACCGCAGCAAGCGCTACGATAGCGCCCAGCACATTCGTTTGCAGTTGATCGGCGATAACCTGCCAAGAACGATAGATAGAAGGCTGTATGGTGAAAATAGCTGCGACAGCAGCGATAATCGGCGAGGCAAAGCCGAATAAATCACTTAAGTAAATGGCAAGCGCTACCGCCATCCCCGTTTTAAGAACTCTTGCGCCAATGATCATTCATCCCGCCTCCTTACACTTCTTTAATGAAAGCATTCCATTTTATACGGTGCGCCATTATAATAATTTCGACAACTTATCCGATTTTACTACTATATACGACAGGAGACTGCCGATGTATTTATTCATCATCAATGCCTTCGCCGGCAACGGCCGGGGGCAGAGGGCTTGGAGCAAGATCGAGCCTGCCATGATGCAAAAAGGAATAAAGTTCATTTCCATATCGTTGCACGCATCCAACGCAATGGAACTGATTTCTACTTATATTAACAGCAACGAGATACGTTGGAAAGCGGTCGTCATCGTCGGCGGAGACGGTACAATTCATAGCCTGCTCCCCGCCCTGGCCGGAACCGGCATCCCTCTCGCTCTCATACCCGCAGGGTCGGGCAATGACACAGCCAGGGCGCTTGGCCTACCGTTAAAGCCGCTCCCGGCTTTGGATGCGCTGTTAAAGGACACGGTAACGACGATAGACCTTATACATACATCGACAGCCGCCTCCGTCTCCGAGCTCACTTTAACGGCTGTAGCGACCGGCTTCGACGGCGCGATAGCGGAGACCGTAGACCGTTCCTTCTACAAAAAGTGGTGCAACCGCCTAGGAATCGGCTCGTTAGCCTATATTATCGCCTTATTCCAGACGCTCGCCAGCTTCCGTCCGTTTCCTGTCTCTATTACTGTGGACGGAACGAAGCATCGATACGACAAAGGCTGGCTCATTGCCGTCACCAATACGAGCAGCTATGGCGGAGGGCTGGCCATCTGTCCGGACGCCGACCCGAGGGACTACATGCTGGACATTTGCATCGTGCATTCCTGCTCGCCTTTGCAGCTGTTCGCCTTGTTCCCGACTATTCTTACCGGCAAGCACACTAAGCTCCGCTATGTCACAATGCTGAAGGGCCGCTCGATTCGGATCGAGCCATCTGCCGATGCAAAGCTGCATGCCCTAGGAGACGGGGAGCCTCTCGGCTCGCCGCCCATTACCGTCGAGCTTGCTCCGCAAACTCTCGAAATGATCGTTTAATAGATTTTCTTTTTGCCAGGATAGATTAACGGGTCTATAATATGGGTAACATATGTAATAGTTTAGTAGGAGGAAAGGCTATGAAAATAGTAAAAGAATTTAAAGAGTTCGCCATGCGCGGCAATGTTATCGATCTCGCCGTCGGCGTTATTATTGGAGGGGCATTCGGCAAAATTGTAACATCCCTCGTTAACGATATCATCATGCCTCCGATTGGCAGACTCATTGGCGGAATTGACTTCAAGGATCTGAAAATTTCCTTGTATACAAAGGCGCAAGAAGCCGAGCTGGGAGCAGACGCTACAGCAACAATCAACTACGGCAAATTCATCAACGTCCTTATTGATTTCATTATCGTCGCATTCTGTATTTTCATGCTTGTGAAAGTGATCAACGTGCTTCGCCGCAAAGGAGAAAAGGAAGAAGCGCCGAAAGAACCGACGGAAAAAGAATGCCCATACTGCTTGTCCCAAGTGCCGATCAAGGCAACTCGCTGCAAGCATTGCACATCCCAACTAGAGGAAACGGCGCAGCATGGCTGAGGAACTGTTCGACATCTATGATGAGGAGATGCGACCGATTGGAACGGCGCCACGCTCGGAAGTCCATAAGAACGGCTACTGGCACCGCTCCTTTCATTGCTGGCTGACAAGGCGGGAGGGCGACCGCCGCTTCGTCAGATTCCAGCTCCGCAATGCCGATAAGGATACGAATCCAAGCTGCTATGACATAACTGCCGCAGGCCACCTGGCCGCCGGCGAAACGATGCGCGAGGCTGTTCGCGAGCTCGAGGAGGAACTCGGCGTAGCCGCTTCCTTCGACCAGCTTATTCCGCTGGGCCAGGTTCGCGAGGAAGCTTCCGGCATTGTAAGAGACGTTCCTTTTACCGACCGCGAGATCAGCGATGTGTTCGCCCTTGTGTGCGATGTCCCGCTTGCCGATCTAAGGCTCCAGCGAGAAGAAGTGGCTGGGGTTTACGAGGCGGAGCTTGAGGAGCTGCTGGCGCTGTTCGAGGGCTCGATTGCCGAGATAATCGTTGCTGGCGTTGAGCTGCAGCCTGAAGGCGAGCCAATGCTTCGCACGGAGCGCAGCGTGAAGGCGAGCCAGTTCGTGCCACGCGATCTTTCTTATTATGCAAAAACGATTTCCGCGCTGCGTCATTTGACGTAGCTTTTTTTTGCCCTTGAACGCCAATAGCCTCATCTGCGCCTGATGCCGCCCCAGTCTCGCGCTGGCCCGTTGCCGCCTCCCAATTGCTATACCAATTGTCGATCATCCCATGAATGTTGTAAAACTCCGTATTGCGCGGCGCCAGGTCAAAATCGTTCATTTCCGGCTGATTGTTGAGCTGCGCCGTCATCATATGCATACAGCCATGCAGATTCATTTCGATAAAGCTGCCGAGCTCATCCGACGTACGGAACGACCTCGGATTCATCGCTACCCGCTGCTCAGCCCAGCCATTGTAGCACGGCATCCGCCTGATCCAGTCAGGCACCCCATTCCAAGGAGCGACGAGCGATCTGTCGTAGCCCTGCTGATTGTACCAATTCAACGCTCTTCGAATATAATCGCGGTGAAACCGCAAAAATCTGTCCCCGTAGCCCGGCGGAGGCATCGTCCCTGGCTCAATATGATTCGCGTGATGCCATGTCGCGTGCTCAGCCAATAACGACTGCGGAAAATTAGGTATGAGCGGCATATTCAACCCTCCTTGCCCGTTATAGGTGCTACAACAGTATATGCGTCCAATCTATATTGTGATCAAAGGGGCGCATCGCGCAAAGCGATTCATTTTTAAGGCAAGCTTAATACGGTTAATAGCCGCATATGCTATACTATTTACAACAATAACTTCTGCACATGATGAAGGTGATTCTATTCAATTCATAGCTATGGTTACGATGCTGATCGATCATATCGGTTACTTATTTTTCCCCGGAGATGCGTCATGGCGCATTATTGGAAGGCTTGCCTTTCCCATTTATGCTTATGCACTCGTGCTCGGCTATCATCGGACAAGAAATTTGCCCCGCTACTTGCGGCGCATCGCCCTCATCGCCGCTTTATCGCAAATTCCTTACATGATGGCCTTTGACGTAATGGAGGTCAATGTCGTCGGCACTTTGCTCGTCTGCCTGCTGCTGCTTTGGCTGCTTGACCGATGGAAGCAGAGCATGCCGCTGCAAGCAATCGCTATACTGGCCGGAACGGCGCTGCTTGAAATCGTTCCTTGCGATTATGGCGCTTACGCTCTTGTGCTCGTCCTTATTTATCGATATGCGCCTGCAAAATGGATGATGCTTGCCCATCTCGCCTTAAATCTGTTCTTCTTGTTTCATAAAGGATGGGATATCCAGCTGTTCAGCCTGCTTGCGACGATTCTGCTCGTGTACTTGCCTGATTTTATAAAAGCGGCCAATCGCATTCCGGTTCCGAAGCTGCTGTGGCGAAGCTTTTATCCGCTGCACCTGCTCATCTTAGCGCTCTTGCATCATTACGTGAACAATGTGTGAATTGTTTGGAAAGTATGAGTAAAATAAATAAAATTCTTACATGACCTTCATATCCTATTAAATATTATCCGTTATGATAAAAAAAACGAACGGAGGTAGGACGTTATGATGAAAGTCATCACATTTAAAAACCGAGCTGTTCCCGTCTATTACCGTAATGAACAACCCTCATCAGTTGACCAGCTTCATCATAAACTGTTTGAGATGGAATACGATTTTGAATTTCGTAAAAAATGGAAAAGAATTTCGTCGGTAGAGATGGTTCGCGATGTTGCCATTTTTCAATATAATGACGGCACGAAGCTGTATCTTGAGGTAGGCTAGCTCCTAACCGTACGCAGCTCATTCAGCCTTTAACATATGAAAAAAAAAAAAAAAAAAAAAGGAGCGCAGCTCTTTTTTTTGTTTCTCTATATTTATTTCCGCATCATGGTCAGGTCAAGCATAGCGGGCTCTGACGGCTTCCCAAGCAGAAAGCCCTGCACGTTGTGGCAGCCCCACTGCTGAAGCAGCTTATATTGCTCCTCCGAATCGATGCCCGCCGCGGTAACCTCAAGACCGAGCTTCTGCGCCAGCGTGACGAGCGCTTCTACGATAAGCCGCTCCGAGCCCTCCTTCTCGATCGCCGCTACCAGTGATTTGTCTATCGCAAGGCCGCTGATCGGTAGCTGATGCAGGCTGCTCAGCGCCGATACGCCGTGTCCGAATTTATTTAAATTAATGCCTATTCCCGCAGCGCGCAGCCATCCAAGCGCAAGTACTGCATCTTCCGGATAGCTCCCGCCGGCAGGCTCCGTTACGGCAAGCTCCAAATGATTCGGCTGCAGCCCGTACTCATCCAAAATATGCAGCACGGTGCGCGTTAAGGTCTGGTCCAGCAGCTGCGTCATCGATACATGAACGACCATAGACAAATTGCTTACGCCATATTGATTCATGCCTTGCACCAGCTTACAGGCCTCTCTAAGCACCCATTCGCCAATCGGGATAATTAAACCGTTATGCTCGGCAAGCGGAAGAAATTCTGCCGGAGGAATGATCCCGAGCTCGGGATGGTTCCAGCGAATGCCCGCTTCAAAGCCGCGAAGCCTCCCTGTCTGCAGGCTGTAGATGGGCTGGTAGCCGATATGATACTGCCCTGTGTAAAGCGCCGGCCGCAGGCCCGTCTCAATAAGCGCCTTGCGGGTCAGCCTTCTCGTATCCTCTTCCCGATAAAAGACAATCCGGTTCCCGCCTTGCTTCTTAGCCTCATAGAGCGCCGTTTCGGCCCGGCTGACGAGCTGCTCGCTTATACGGCTGTCCTGCGGAAAGCATGCCGATCCGATGCTGGCCGTAAAATGCACTTCCGTCCCCTCGTATGCTACAGGCCGCTCCACTATGTTTTTAACCGATTCTACTGCAGAATAGTTATGTTCATTATCGTCGGCGATAGGCAGCACTAATAGAAACTTGCTTCCTTCCAATCGGCATGCAACTCCTTCGCTTGATACAGCGTCCTTCAGCCGGTCGAACATAATGCCAAGAACTTGACTGCCGAACTCGCTGCCTCGTGTTTCATTTATTTCATAGAAGCGGTCTAGGTTAACCAATGAAACGATGATACGCCGTTTTTCCGCCCGCGCAAGTGTCAAGGCTATATTAAGCTGTGCGAATACTTCCTTGCGGTCGGGAAAATGAATTGCCGCATTCAATCGTAACGCCTCCGTCTCAGCTATACTTTTCTGCTAGTGTAAGTGTCGCATGAAACTATTAGAAATGTACCTCTCCATCATTTAGAATTATGTTAAAAATTCTAATAAATGGGGATAGGCGTATGTCCGGCTTTCTCAAAAAATAAAAAAAAGCCCGCCTCGATTAGACGAAGCAGGCTGTCTTGCTGAGCGGCTTTTTCGTTACGTGCTCATGTGCGTATTAATTTGTTCAGGCGTGTACTTGTAGCCAAAGCCCCATACGGTGCGGATTAGACGCGGCTCTCTCGGGTTGCGCTCGATTTTTTTGCGAAGGTTAACGATATGTACGTCGATAGCGCGATCCGTCACGAAGGAGTCGAAGCCGCGGATGGCGTTAATGAGCTCTTCTCTGCTGAACACCTTTCCGGGATGCGTCAGAAACAGCTTCATAAGCTCATACTCCGAAAATGTCGTTTCGACAAACTCGCCGCGGACGAGCAGCAGCCTTCTCTCGTAATCAAGCTGAATGGCCGGACCGCTGCCGATCAATTCCGCCGCAGCGGCGACAGGGGGACGCTGAATTTCAAATTTTAACGAGCTTGACCGCCGTATTAGCGCTTCCACACGAGCTGTCAGTTCATGCATGCTGAACGGCTTGCACATATAATCATCGGCTCCGGCCTTCAAAGCCTGAACACGTTCCGATACTTCACTCTTCATGGATAAAATCATGATAGGTACATTGGAAGCTTCCCGTATCTGAGCGCATACCTCTATGCCTCCCAAATCCGGCAGCATCAAATCAAGCAGAATGAGATCCGGCGATAGATCGGCAGCCAGCTTCAGTCCTTCCTCGGCCCGATAGGCCTGCTTGACTGAATAGCCCTCTTCAGTAAGATACATAGACAGCATATCACTCATCATGACATCATCTTCAATAACTAAGACTTTATACATTGGCGTCACCCTTTATATATAGATTGAAGAGTTTTGTCGTATCTATTAGCTATCTTTACTATACAACACGCACTATTCGTTCACAACCAAATGTTAGAGAATTGTTAGGAAATATTGTCGAATGTTTGCAAAATGTTAGGAATTTCCTCGAGAAGGCTTAACATCTCGGTTTTTAGGCTGTTTATAGCCTCAGAAAGCTCCTTGCCGCCCGCTTTTTGCTTCAAAGCTGCCTCCGCCTCCGCTGCGGTTGTCATTACTCGGTAGGCAGAGAGGTAGCCGGCGGCTCCTTTCAGCGTATGAAGCATTCTGGCAGCCGTCCCGCTCTCTCCTCGATCAAGCGCCGACTGCAATAGCTCCATAAACGATGAGTAATCGTTATGAAACTGCTCCAGCATATGAATCAAAATATTTTTTCTGCCTTTAACCCGCATTAGCGCAGCCGGCACATCCATGATGGCGTCTCCTAGCTCGAGCTGCTCCTCTGCCTTTCGCTCAATGGCCTGTTGCGGCGGCATTATTTCCTCTTTTGCACGCGCACCCGCCCCGAGCTGTCTCATTTGCATAAGCGCCCCTTCGATAGCCGCGCGAAGCTGCAGCGGATCGATCGGCTTCGTAATGACTGCGCTGATGCCAAGCTTCAAATACTTTTCATGGTCGTGCTTGAGCGTATTTGCTGTTACCGCAATGATCGGAATCGAATCGTACTGCGGTTTGCTTCTAATAATTTTGGTAGCTTCGGAGCCGTCCATAACAGGCATATGGATATCCATCAGGATGAGATGCCATCTCCGTTCCTCCAGCATGCACAGCAGCTGCTCGCCATTCTCGGCCAAGCCGACCTCATAGCCGAGCTCCTTCAACATTTCAATCGCGACAATTTGGTTAATATTGTTGTCCTCGGCCAGCAAAATGCGCACTCCGTCGCTATCAGGCTCCACTTCCATGAAGTCGGAGAAGTCGCTTTCCAGGATTGCCTGCTCCGGTTGTTCATTCTCCAGCGCCCGGCGAAGCGCTTGCTGCATCGACATGGCCGTTATCGGCTTAATAAGAATCGTATACGGCCGATCCTGTTCGGGGAGACGCAGCATTTCATCCCGGCCGTAGGTCGTTGTCATCGCAATTGTCTTAACCCCGTCCTCCTTGGCATGATGCTGGAGCTCCAGCCATGTATCCATGCCGTACATATCCGGCATCTCCATATCAGCCAAAATGATGACAGGCATCGCGCCCTGGCCAGTGCGCTGGAGCTTCTCATTCGCTTGCTTCCATGAATCGAATTCAATAGCCGTCAGCCCTAACCGCTCAGCGTGCATAACCCAATGGCTGCGCATCTCTTCATTGTCCTCAATAATCCAGATCGGCTGTCCTAGCATCGATTGTTCGACGCGCCAAGGCTGCTCCTGATTGCGCTGAATAACATGGAAAGGAAGCGTAAAGAAGAAGCGGCTGCCGACTCCCAGCCTGCTTTCGACCTCCAGCCTGCCTCCCATGAGCTCAACCAGCGTTTTCGAAATGACCAGCCCTAGCCCCGTACCGCCGAATTTGCGGGTTGTCGAGCCGTCCGCTTGCGTAAACGGTTTGAATAGCCTGTCTAACTGCTCTTCGCTCATGCCTATGCCGGTATCCGATACGGTGAATGTATAGTAAGCCAGCTCATTCTGCTGCTTAGCCAGCTCTATCTTTAGCCGCACGACGCCCTTTGTCGTAAACTTAACTGCGTTAATGCACAGGTTAAGCAGCACCTGCTCCAGGCGCAATGCATCGCCCATTACGGTTTGCGGCGGGGAGGCCGGCGTATCGATAATAAATTCAAATTGTTCCTTGCCGCCTAGAAAAACGCTAATTTGGTCAGACAGCCGTTGATGCAGCAATTCAGGCTGGAACGGATGGCGCTCGACATTGATTTTGCCCGCTTCCATTTTCGAGAAATCAAGCACGTCGTTAATAATGCGGAGCAGCGACTCCGACGAGGTGCTGATTTTATCCATGTAGTCTTTTTGAGACGGAAGCAGACCGGATTTGAGCATCAGATGCGTAAGACCGATAATGCCGTTCAGCGGCGTTCGAATTTCATGGCTCATCAAAGCAAGGAACCGCCCCTTCGCCTCGCTCGCCTCCTCTGCTTCCTGACGGGCGCGCACCAGCTCCTCGCGCACCAACTTCTGCTCCGTAATATCACGCGCGATTGTCGAGTAGAACAGCTCCCCGCTAACCTCGTCATGATGAACGACGACGATGACGGATACGTCCACCATTTTTCCATCGGTGCGCTTAAATTGCATTTCGCTTTCCCAGTAGCCATGCTTCACGGCATAGGCCGCGCCCTTAACCATTTCCACATACATTTCGGGGGTCATATATTCCTCGACCCGATTGCCCTGACCATTCTCCTCGTACAGCCCCAGCATATCGCGACCCGACTGGTTGAAGTAAATAATGTTGCCTTTCACGTCGGCCGATGCAATGAGATCCTTGGCGGAATCTACTATGTTGAGCAGCCGATTGCGCGCATTTTCAACGCGCTTGCGGTCTGTAATGTCATTAATCATAACGACAACGCCGGCAAACCGCCCATTGCGGTCACGCAGCCCGTTAGAGCTGTATTGCGTAGGCACGCGGGTGCCGTCCTTGCGCACAATCATCCATTCGGTCTCGTACGAAAAATTTTCATCGCGCAGCTCTCTAAATACATCGAGCCCGGGCAGCACTTCACGCCCAAGCTTTGCGGACAGCATTTCGGCCTTTTCTTTGATTTGATCCAAATCCATAAAAAGAAGTGGCGTCGCATGGCCGACAAGCTCTTCCTTCCGATAGCCAAGCAGCTGCTCCGCCATTCTATTCATGTAGGTCACTTTATATTGATCATCGAGCACGATGAACGCGTACTGGTTTTGGTTAATGACCGCCGACAGCTGATCGAACGTTTCCTGCAGCTGCACCATCATTCCGTTGACGGAGCCGGCGAGCTTGCCGATTTCATCGCCTATGCTTTCATCCAAATGGTCGGCATCCAGATTGCCCTTTGCGGCTTGCTCCGTAACGCTAAGAATGCGCTCCAAACGGTTAATGATCCGATCAAAATACAAGGAAAAGAACAAAACGATAATAAGCTCGGAAATCGTAATCGTAATGAGATTGCGCCAAAAAATAGGCTCCAGCTCCACCTCAAGATTGGAAGCCGGCTCCTGCAGCACGAAGCGCCACGGAACGCTGTCTACCTTCGAATAAAATACGACATGCCTTTCGCGGTTGTCCGACAATCTGGCCATGCCTTGGTTATTGGTTAATATCTGATCCGCGATAGGACTCATCAGCGAATCGTCATCCGTAAGCATGTAACGGGTCGCTTCACCCCATGCCGAGCTGTACATAACTCTGCCGTCATCGTTGACCAATTGAAGCGTATAAGAGCTGTCCGTATTTTCTATGTAAGGCATGAGGGTGGAATATAAAATAGAAGCATAGACAACGCCTATCACTTCATTAGTGAAGCCGTATACGGGTACGACGATCAAGGACTGCGGAATATCGGAAAACATCGGCGTATTAGGATCCGTAATGACGATTCTACCTTTAATCGCTTCTTCAAAAAGAGGCACATTCCGCATATCACGGCGGTCGCCGTCGCTGCGAATGCCGTTGCCGTACTTATCAATGTAGCCTATAGAATAGTAGGTATAATCGCTTCGAACAAGCTCGCGCTCAAAATAGCTCAAGCGATTCTCTTCAGTGCCGAACCGCACAACATCGGTTCTGCTCATGACGAGCACCTCCGCTCGCCTGACTGCCATCCAGGAGGACAGGTTGTTTGCTTTAATACTGAGGTTGCTGCTTGTTTTTTCTTCCTCCGACTTGATCATCGCTTGCTTCACTGCGCTGTAGTTGCCGATGCCGGCAATCAATAACGGAATGAAGGATGTCAGAACGATGAATATTAACCCCTTTGTCCTAAGAGACAGCTTGTTCAATTGATATCCTCCCTACTGGAGCACCAGCTTGGCGTTAATCTGCGCCGTATGCTGTATGAACTCGCGTTTTTCATCTACAAGCTCGACCCATGCCGAGACGCATTGCGGATCAAAATAGCTCCCGCTCTCCTTGATAATCAAGCGCATCGCCTCTTCATGAGACATTGCCTTCCGGTACGATCGCGACGATGTTAACGCGTCATACACGTCAGCGACAGCCGTAATGCGCGCAAGCAGCGGAATAGCCTCGCCGGACAAACGGTCGGGATAACCGCCGCCGTCCCACCGTTCATGATGCGACCGGATGATCGCAAGCTCCTCTGGCATAAACCCTAACCTTTTGCACAAATCATAGCCCGACACCGGATGCGTCTCGATGATTGCGCGTTCCTCTGCCGTAAGCTTCCCCGGCTTGTTCAAAATGGTGTCCGGTATGCGCAGCTTGCCTACATCATGGATAATTCCGCCCTGCGCGATCGCCTTCAGCCCGTCGTAGGGAAGCCCCATCTGCTGTCCGAGCATGAGCGAATATAGCGCTACGCGATAATTATGACCGGCTGTATAGGAGTCCCGTTCTTCTGTCGCCATAACGAGCTGGCGGACGCTGCTAGACATATACGACGCTATCAAGTCATGCGGATTGGAGCGAAGCAGCGTACGCATGGAGCTCAGCTTCAGCCCCATAATGCTGTATTGCTTCAAGACGCCAACGACCATGACAATGACAGAGCCAAGCAGCAGAAAATGATACAGCCACCAGCTAAGCGCCCATGCCGTGCCTGTAACAATAATGATTTGAGCCGCAATCATCCAGCCCGCGCTATAGACAATGGCCAGCTGCAGCGGAAATTGAGCGTTCAAATACGTTTGAAAATACCGGTACATCGTCCAGCCCGTCACAGCCACGACATACAGGGTAAGCGCCCATCTCATCGTCGTATCCTTCAATTGAAGTGACTGAATAATTCCCGGCACGCTCCACAACAAGATGCAGAGAAGAAGCAGAATGAGTGCCCATCCCGGCAGCAGCAGGCGATAATGCTTCGTAAGCCATTTAATAAGCGGCCTGTCGGACGACAAGGACGAAAGCCAGAGCCAAGTCACCGCCAGCAGTATGCTGAGCTGTGCCGTATTGCCGGACACTGCCGAATGCGAGTGGAGAAATCCGGGCGTCGACAGCCCGTGCAATACGAATAAAGCGGCCAGCGATATGTACGACAGGGACAAGAAGCTAATTTTAATATTGCGCTGCCGCGCGGCTATTACACCCACCATAACGGAGAGCGCTAAAGCCAAAAAGGCAACGACGCTAACCATGTAGAAATGCCCGGTCGGGGCGTGAAAAAGCCCGTCGACCGGACTATTTTTCAGACCGAAATAAAGCAATAACGGAAACAGCATCCACAGCGACAGCTGAATTAGCATTCTGCGCCTTTTTTGCAACGTCCTTCCTCCTGCCTTTGCATGCTATTTCATCTTTATACGACATATGTATACATATACAATTAATACGAAACGACAATAGTTGCAAGATATATTTTTATTTTATATTAAGGTTTTTTTTATCTGATTTTGATATAGTAGGAACAGAATTGGACGCTGAAGGGAGTTTATTAGATGAATAACAATGAATCGCAGTCCCCAAAAGACGAGCTAGAGAAAAATGCGGCTGCGAACGAGGAAAGCTTCACGGACAGCATAGAGAAGACAGAAGAAGAAAAGCATGACGATGCGCATGTTCAGCCTTCTCAGCCTGAACAATCCGTCCCTGCTCCTAAGGGCGGCAGCAGCAAAGTGTGGATGGCCATTTCAGCGGTTCTCGCTGTGCTGCTCGTTGTCGTCCTCATCAAACCGCCATTCGGCGGAGGCGGCGGCAGCGAAGCTGTTGCTAGCGTTAACGGCGTTGCGATTACGAAGGACAAGCTCTATGACGAGCTCGTTATTCAAGGCGGAAAAGTGACGCTTGACAATATTATTTCCGAAGAGCTAATCATGCAGGCTGCGAAAAAAGCCAATGTATCGGTAACCGATGAGGAAGTGCAATCGGAAATTCAGCTTATTATTGACAATGTCGGCTCGGAAGAGCAATTCGACATGCTGCTGAGCCAATACGGCATGACGAGGGAATCGCTTAGCCAAAGCAAATACTACGACATCTTAATCCGTAAAATTTTGGAGCCGCAAACCAATGTAACGGAAGAAGATATTAAAGCTTACTATGATGAGAACGTTGACTACCTGGGTACGCCTGCGACAGTTCGCGCCTCGCATATTCTAGTAGAAACAAAGGAAGAAGCGGACGAAATTTATCAGCAGCTGCAAAATGGCGCTGATTTCGCGACACTCGTACAAGAGCATTCCATTGATACGGCTACTGTAGCGACAGAAGGCGATGTGGATTTCTTTACAGCAGGCGAAATGGAAACGAACTTCAGCAATGCGGCATTCGGGCTTAAAGTTGGCGAGATTAGCCAGCCGGTAGAATCCAGCGCGGGCTACGGCTACCATATTATTAAGAAGACGGACGAGAAGGCAGCCGCAACGCCTACGCTTGAAGAGAAGCAAGAAGAAATTCGCTTGCTGCTCGTAACGGAGCAGGTTTCGGGCCTATCCTCAGAGTGGATGACGAACCTGCGGAATGAGGCGAAGATTACGAACACGCTTGATACTACTGAAAGCACAACAGCTAATTAATCGGATTAGTCCCTGCAGGCGATACCGCCTTGCAGGGACTTTTTTTGTATGGGGGCACGGAGGCGACGGCGGCGGTCCGGGGCACGCTTCGACAGCCGCCGGCCGCTCGCGGGCCGCTTCGGGCGCGATGTAATGCTTTTTTGCATTTCATGGGCCGCTCCCGGGCCGCTTCGGCCGCGATGTAATGCTTTTTTGCATTACATGGGCCGCTCCCAGATTACCAGAGCAAAACGATTATTGACTAGATGAGCTGTTTTTCTCATACTAATCATATCGTTTATCGCGAGCCAGACAGCTTGAGCTTAGTAGCTGCAGGCCCCGTTACGCAAATAGCAGCATAATTATTGGAGGTTATCGCAAGTGTCAAATTTCGGAGTCAGCAGTTATATCGATACGTACACGATTTATGAATTAACGGAGCAAAGCACAAATTCCCGCGTGCTCGTCTGCCCTGAACGAGGCGGCATCGCGATTGGCTGCCAGCTTCGCGGTCAAGAGCTGTTTTACTTGGACAAGGCTACTTTTGTGCATCCGATTGCGAATATTCGCGGCGGCAATCCGATCCTATTCCCGATATGCGGACAGTTGGAGCAAGGTTCCTATACATGGAACGGCCAAACCTATTCTATGGCTAATCATGGCGTTGCGCGCACTTCCGTATGGGAGGTTGTTGGAACGAGCACTGACGGCGAGGCTTCCATCACGATTGCGCTTCGCAGCAGTACGGAGACGCTTCAAGCTTTTCCGTTCGCATTCGAGCTGCTCTTCACTTATTCGCTGTCAGACGGCCAGTTGCATACTCGACAACAATATCGCAACCTAAGCGAAACCGAAGCTATGCCGTTCTACGCCGGCTTCCATCCTTACTTCGCTATCGACGGAAGCAAAAATTTAGCTTATGAAACGGACGCAACTCAGTTCATCGACTATAACGACAATATCGTAAAACCGTTCGACGGTACCGTCGATCTGGAGACGAGAGTCGAATCGGTGTGCCTGCTGGACGCAAAAAAACGCGAGATCGCCTTCCAAGGTGCCGGCGGCGCTCGCGTCAGATTAATTTACGATGATCTGTTCAAATATGTTGTTCTTTGGTCGGTGAAAGACCGCCCATTCATCTGTGTCGAGCCATGGATGGCTATGACCGGCGAATTAAACCGCCAGGAAGAGCTCGTCATGCTAGAGGCGGGCGAATCGCTCCATACGGTGTTGACTATAGCAGTTGGTCGTTAATGCCGGCATGGCCGGGAGCAAGGCTTCGCTTAATAACCTTCTCCCTTGCCGCCTGTCACAATTGCGATTCCGGAGCTCGCTCCGATGCGGGTCGCTCCCGCTGCGATCATTTGCAGCGCCGTTTCGCGGTCGCGTACGCCGCCAGACGCTTTTACACCCATATCCGGGCCAACTGTGCGACGCATTAACGCGATATCCTCGGCAGTTGCGCCGCCCTTGCCAAAGCCGGTCGACGTCTTCACAAAGTCAGCGCCGGCTTTTTGGCTCAATCTGCAGGCAATCTCCTTCTCCTCATCGGTAAGCATGCCTGTCTCCAGTATGACCTTTACAGCCGCCTTTCCTCTGCATGCACCCACGACTGCCTCAATATCGCTCTGGACAGCATCCAGCTCGCCTGATTTCAGGAAGCCGATGTTAAGCACCATATCAATCTCTGTAGCGCCGTCGGCAATCGCATGCCGCGCTTCGTCAGCCTTAGCCGCAGAGCTTGTCGCTCCTAACGGGAAGCCGATTACAGTTGTAATGCCTACGTCAGAGCCCTTCAATTGTTCAGCGGCCAGCGGAACCCAGCCTGGATTGACGCAAACCGTCGCGAAGCGGTATTGCTTCGCTTCCTCGCATATTTGTACGATCTCTTTTTTCGACGCATCCGCCTTCAAAATAGTATGGTCGATCATAGAAGCAATCTGATCGTTCGTTATGTTTTTTTCTGTGCTCATCCGCTCGTTCCTCCGTCTTACAATAGTATTCTTACATTATACATGACATTTACTTTTGCACCAGCAATAAGCTATGATTATTTTGCTTCACGCAGCATAATGCTTATACTTATATTACAAGCGTAATTAGGCGGCTCCGTTCATGGACGGAAAAGCTAATGTTCACTAACTTGAAGGAGAGTGCTTTGTCCGATGGATAACATGCTCAGCAAAATTAATGAAGCAGCTGCTTTCATTAGCAGCAAACTGCAGGCTCCGCCGCAAGTCGGCCTTATTCTAGGTTCGGGTCTTGGCGTTATGGCCGATGAGGTTGAGAATCCAATTGTCATTCCGTACGGCGATATCCCTCATTTCCCGATTTCGACTGTAGAAGGACATTCCGGCGAGCTAGTTATTGGCGAGCTTGAAGGAAAAATCGTGCTTGTCATGAAAGGGCGCTTCCACTATTACGAAGGATACTCCATGAAGGAAGTCGTCTTCCCTGTCTATGTGATGAAGAAGCTCGGCATCCAAACGCTGCTGGTTACAAATGCCGCCGGCGGCATGAACCGCGCTTTCGCTGCAGGAGATCTGATGCTGATTACCGACCACATTAACCATACGGGCACTAATCCTCTTATGGGTACCAATATTGCCGAGCTTGGCCCTCGCTTTCCGGATATGTCGCAGGCCTACAACCCTGAGCTGCGCTCCATCGTTGCCGGGCAGGCAGACAAGCTTGGCATTAAGCTGCAGCAAGGCGTTTATGTCAGCATATCGGGACCGGCCTATTGTACCCCTGCAGAGCTGAAAATGCTTGCCGGCTGGGGAGGCGACGCCATTGGCATGTCTACTGTGCCTGAGGTTATTGCCGCCAATTACTGCGGCTTGAAAGCGGTTGGCATCACATGCATAACCGACATGGCCATCGGCGAGGAGCTTGAGCCGCTGACGCATGAGCAAGTTGTCCGTGTTGCCGAGCAAGCTCGTCCGAAGTTTATTTCGCTTGTTAAAGCGTCGGTTAAGTCTTTTTAGAGGCCGTTAACGGTATACGATATAAAGGAATCGCGATCACTAGCAATACTCATTACATCAAACCTTGCACACAAATTTAATGCGGACTGAGATTCCGCTATTTGAGTGAAAATGGGCATATCCGGCTCTTACCGGGACTGAGATTCCGCTATTTTCTCAAAAATGGCGTTAAACGAGGTGTTTTTGGAGATATAGCGGAACTGTAGTCCGTTGGCATAAAGAAAAGGGGCAATATGCGCAATATAGCGGAACTATAGTCCGTTGGCGGAGCATTACGATACGACTTCACATAATGCAAGGCCTCATGCCTCATGATCTTGTTAAGTTACATTCAACACTAGTGAATCGCGCGTCGTTATATACGAGCTTGCAAACGAAAAGGCTGCTTAAGGTCATTGACCATAAAGCAGCCTTTTCGGTTTCTTTATTTAGATTTCTTCATTGGATATCTGATTAGCAATCCTAGCGCTACTGCCATCATGCCTGCCATATAGTAAGGCCATTGGCTGGCTTCTCCGGTCTTTGGCAGGACGTCCAGTTGAACCGTTTCATCTGCCGGTCCTAACGGAACGTCTTCATCCTCTATCTCTATTTCGTCATCGACAGTCGCTTTGTCGCCGTCTTCATTCTCCGGCACATCTCCAGGTCCGAGAGGAATTTCTTCCTCCTCAAGATCGATAGTCGGATCTGTCGGTGCCGGCGTGCTTTCCGGCGTTACCGTCGGTGTGCTTTCAGGCGTTGTCGACGGTGTTACAACTGGCGTATTTTCAGGTGTCGTTTCCGGCGTTGTCTCCGGTGTCGTTTCCGGTGTCGTTTCTGGTGTAGTCTCAGGCGTCGTTTCCGGCGTTGTTTCTGGTGTCGTCTCCGGCGTATTCTCAGGTGTATTCGACGGCTCTGTCGACGTTGTCGCAGAAGGCGTCGGTTCTGTCGACGGCTCTGTCGACGTTGTCGCAGAAGGCGTTGGTTCTGCCGACGGCTCTGTCGACGTTGTCGCAGAAGGCGTCGGTTCTGTCGATGGCTCTGTCGACGTTGTCGCAGAAGGCGTCGGTTCTGTCGATGGCTCTGTCGACGTTGTCGCAGAAGGCGTTGGTTCTGTCGA
>Ga0180215_1001287_pt1 | contig 28060 bp, 22 predicted proteins | sample eDN3rd37CBELigBY_FD_128871 | JGI IMG/M metagenome (GOLD analysis project Ga0180215, IMG submission 128871) | Enriched backyard soil microbial communities from Emeryville, California, USA - eDNA 3rd pass 37_C BE-Lig BY (version 2) (version 2) | ecosystem: Environmental > Terrestrial > Soil >...
GACGAGGAGGCTCAAGTAGACCTGCAGAAAGCGACCTTCTTCAAAAATCAACCTTCTAATATTTAATAAAGTTCAAGATTAAATGACAAGACCTACCATTGTCGCTGTTAAAACAGATACTAATGTCGCAGCTAACAATAGTTTCAATCCAAATTTCTCTACTTGCTTCGCTTTATCCGCATTAATAGCTTGAATTGAACCGCTAATAATTCCAATGGAACTGAAGTTTGCAAAGGAAATTAAAAATGTAGATACAATACCTACAGTTTTTGGATTTAGAGTTTCAATTAATGGTGAAAATTGTAACATGGCAACAAATTCGTTCGTCGCTAATTTCATACCCATAATTGATCCAGCTGTTACAATTTCACTTGCAGGAATTCCCATAATCCAAGCGACAGGTGCGAAAATATATCCTAAGATTTCAGTGAAAGAAATATTAAAGAGTGCATTAAATGCTCCATTAATTACTGCCATTAAACCAACATAAGCTACCAACATTGCCGCAACAATTAATGCAACTTTACCGCCATCTAATGCCCCTGCAGAAATGGCACCGAAAATAGAATCTGATTGAGATACTTCTTTAATATTAATGGACTCATCTTTATCTCGTTTCGATGGAGCAATAATTGAACCAATAATTAAACCTGAAATCGCATTCAGCACCATTGCACTTAAAACATACTCAGCTGGCACCATTGTTAAATAAGCACCCATAATTGATGCAGAAACTGAAGCCATCGCAGACGTACAAACGATGAACAATTTATTTTCACTCATTGAGTGTAAGTGCGCTTTAATGGCTAATAAAGCTTCACTTTGACCGAAAAATATACTTGATACTGAGTTAAACGTAATAATATTGGATAATCCTGTAATTCTTGCCAGAGCTCCACCTAAATATTTAATGGTTAAAGGAAGGACTTTAATATAAGTTAAAATGGATAAAATTGTTGAAGAGAAAATGATTAACATCAACACATTTATGAAAAAAACAGATCCGCCTTCAATGACGACAAGACCGCCTGTAACAAATTCAATACCTTCATATCCATAACTCAACACTAAAGTGACAAAATTAGAAACTGCTTCTATAACTTTAATACCTACTGCTGTTTTAAACATTACTAACGCCATAACAATTTGGATAATAAATAAAATAAGGATGGACTTAAATGGAATCTCTTTTCGATTATTACTCAGTAAATATGCAAGACCAAAAACAACTAACAAACCTAAAATGCCTACTAAATAACTCATTAATATTCTCCTTTTCTAATCTGCTAATATCACTAGATGTACTAAAAAAGATAATAAAGTGCTTACAAAAATTATCATGTCAAATTTTTCCAGCTTTATCCTTCTATAAAGAAAATTGGAAATGCATCCATTGAATCAAATAAAATCTATTGTTGATTTCAGATTAATTAATTGGGTCGCTTTCCACAGGCCTACTTGAACTTCCACGTTTTTAATCTCTCTATGGTGGATTTTATATTTCTCGAATAGCGAAAGCTTTAATTCAATAGCGAAAGATAAAAATTAAATAAATATTCTTTAAGTCCCTATAAAATGAAAATGCTGCCTTATTAGTCAATTTCAACTACTTAAGGCAGCTATTTTGAATTTATTCATATTGAATTCTTATCAATTACAGGCTTTCTAAAAATTTGACCATGTAATCATATGGATGTCCATTGATTTGAATGACTTTTTCTTTTTTGAAACCTAATTTACTATATAACTTTCTAGCATTAGGATTATCATGCGAAACATTTAGTGAAATTCTATTATATCCTTTTTGTTTTGCAATTTTTTGTGTTTCTAGTATAAGTTGCGTTCCAATACCTTGCCCTTGATATTCTGGGTTGACACTTAACGTATCGATATAGTAATCACCAGCTTCCGCTTCTGGATCTAAGCTAACATCAGATTGACCGGTTACTTTTTTCAATCGCTCAACTATTAATGTATCAAGTCCTGGAGCTTCATCTCCACTATACGTAACAGCTAGTCCAACGACGACACCATTTATATCGGCAATTATTGTATTTTGATAACTAATACGGTTTTTCTCTGAACGAAATAAATCAGCTAGTGATTGGATAATTTCTACTGGATCTGTTTTTCCAGTTAAACTCTCAGCAATATCATCAATTGCATAATAAATGAGTTCGGCTGCTTGCAGCGCATCTTCCTTAACAGCTTGTCTTATTTTCATTTGTTCTGAGCCTTTTTCATTTATTTGTCGAATGCCTTCCTTACTCAACATAAATGACTTCCTTTATATTTTTAGACTTAAAGTGTTAGTAAAAATTTCAAACAAAATCCATTATAACATTATTTTTAAATAATAATAGAAAAAATTATAAAGTAATCTTTTTTGCAAAACAAATGGAATCATTAAAATAACAAGAATACACATATAGGCATATGATATAGAGATTTCAATACGAAGGAGGATAAAGAATGATTCATTCCAATCGACATCATCATGGTGGAGGCGGTCATGCTTCATGGGGTCATGGTGGAGGCCATGGTGGAGGGCATGCATCTTGGCATCATCACGGTGGAGGTTTTAACCCAAATTGGGGAGGTGGATGGGGTTATCACGGCGGCGGATTCGGATTCCCTGGCGGTTTTGCTTTAGGCACATTAACAGGAGCTGCATTAGGAGCTGCTACCACACCAAATATTTATACAGTACCAGCACCATATCCGTACCCGTATCCATATCCTTACACAACTCCATACGGATACCCAAATCCTAACTACTATCCGTACTAATAAAATTTTTCAAACCAAATTGAAAAACTATCCAAGATTAGATCATAACCCTTGGATAGTTTTTTATTTTCATATACATTTTTTATCTCTCATGGTCGAATCATCACTTGGGTTCCAATTGGGACTATACGAGCAAGCTCTTCAACATCACGATTATACATGCGAATACAACCTCGTGATACTGCTTTTCCAATTGAACTCGGATCATTCGTGCCGTGAATACCGTAATGTTCTTTCGACAAACTCATCCACATCGTTCCAAATGGCCCTCCTGGATTTGGTGCTTTATTAATAATAATATAGCTCCCAATCGGAGTCGCATGAAGAATTCTCCCGACAGCAATCGGATACTGCTTCTGGAGAACTCCATCTTTATATAATTTTAACCAGCGGCCACTAACGGAGACTTCGATTTGATATGGAATCGTATTTGGTTCAGGATATCCTGGAATCAAAATCTTTTGACCAGGATAAATAACATTCGGATTTATATTTGGATTAGCTCTAATGATGGAGTTTAATGAAGTTCGATAATCCCTTGAAATCTGATATAATGTTTCCCCAGACTTAACTGTATGAATCAAAAGCCACACCTACTTTTTTCTATATGTTATGAAAAAAATAGGCGCATTGTTATGAGTATATCTTAATTATACGAGAACTTTAGGAATGGCCATTAGACAACTCACGCGGGGTTCCGCTTCATTTTGTCTTTTGGCGACCTCCCTTTAGACAACTCATCTATTCCCCTTCATCTTGTCTTTTTGAAAACTACCAATGGACATAATGATGCCTGCCCAAAAAAATCTGTCTATTTTAACCTTAGAAAACTAAAAAAAGATGCATAAGATACCACACCAGCCTGTCTAAATCCGGTATAGATCTTATACAACTTTCCACTACATATCTTATTTAAAATTTACTTAATCATATTTCGGTAAAATGCGGCCTGTATCTGGTCGACGTTCATCTTCATCTTCCACTCTATTTTTGAAAGCCTCCCGGGTAACGATCAATTCCTCATCCCCAATTGCTTCTTCTGAGTGCTTTTCAACAGGCTCACTACCTTGTGGAAACTCACCTGGATGGCCCTTTTTCTTATGCTCATAATGTTCACCTCGAGACACATTAAACACTCCTTTCATTGATAGGAGTATTTTCCCCTCAACCATACTAAAATTATGTTAGCATATTTTTCCTAAATACATTTGCCGCAACAAGAAAACAAAAAAGTCCACCAACTTAAAAGCTGATGGACGAAATTTAATTATTTTTGAACAATATTTTTCTTCCAAATTCCTAATATTAATGCTGTAACAAGTGAACCAACAAGAATGGCAAGTAAGTAAAGTAATGGGTTACCTTCAACTAACCCGATGACAAAAATACCACCGTGTGGTGCAGGAATACCGATATTAAATGCCATAGATAAAGCACCTGCAACTGCTGAACCAATAATACAAGCTGGAATTACACGACCAGGGTCTGCTGCTGCGAATGGAATCGCACCTTCGGTAATGAATGAAGCCCCCATAATAAAGTTAGTTTTACCAGCATCTTGCTCTTGTTTTGTAAATTTCTTTTTAAATAATACAGTTGCTATTGCAATACCAAGTGGAGGAACCATACCTCCTGCCATAATGGCTGCATGTGGAGTTAAAAATCCTTCTGCAATCATCGCAATACCGAATGTATAAGCTGCTTTATTTACTGGTCCACCCATATCAACAGCCATCATTCCACCTAAAACTAAACCTAAAAGAATGGCATTTGCAGTTCCCATGCTTTGTAGCCATGTACTTAATACATTGTTAAACATACCAACAGGTGTTTCCACAACGAAAAACATAATCATACCTGTTGCAAAAATACTTAATACTGGATAAAGAAGAATACTTTTAATTCCTTCAAGTGATTGTGGTAAGTTTTGTAAAAGTTTTTTAATACCAAGAACGATATAACCTGCTAAGAAACCTGCAATTAATCCACCTAAAAATCCGGAATCACCTTGTGCTGCCATAAAACCGCCAACCATACCAGGTGCAAGTCCTGGACGGTCTGCAATACTCATTGCAATAAATCCAGCTAAAACTGGAATCATTAATCCGAAGGCACTACCGCCACCAATTGTATTTAATGCTTCAGCAAAACGATTATAGTCAGGGTTCCCAACCACGTGAGATTGAATTCCGAATAAGAATCCAATAGCAACTAAAATACCTCCGCCAATAACGAAAGGCAACATATGGGATACACCGTTCATTAAGTGTTTATAGAATGCGTTTTGTCCCGTACCTTTTTGAGTATTCTCTTCTTCAGTTTTCGTTTCACTAGCTCCTTGATAAATTGGAGCATCACCTGCGATGATACGCTCAATAAGTTCTTTTGGTTTTCGAATACCATCCGTTACTCCAGTAATAATTACCTTTTTCCCTTTAAATCTTTCTAAATCCACTTTCGTGTCGGCTGCGACAATAATACCATCAGCTTGTGCAATCTCATCAGGAGTTAATATATTTTTAGCCCCGCCTGTACCTCTTGTTTCTACTTTAATTTCTATGCCTAGCTCTGCTGCCTTTTCTTTTAATGCATCTGCTGCCATAAAAGTATGTGCGATACCTGTAGGGCAAGCTGTAACAGCAAGAATGCGAGTCGCGCCAGCTTTTGATGAAGATGTTTTCTCGACTTGTAATTTTTCCATTTCTTTTTTATCAATAATGGAAAGGACTTCACTCTCATCTTTTGCCTGAAGCAATTGTTTTCTAAAATCTTCATCAATTAACATAGTAGCGAGTCGAGATAATGTTTCTAAATGTAAATCATTTGCGCCTTCATTAGCTGCGATCATGAAAAATAGTTCTGCAGGCTTACCATCTAAGGATGCATAATCAATTCCAGATGTAGAACGTCCAAAACAGATGGCAGGCTCTTTAACAGCTGACGTTTTCGCATGAGGAATCGCTACTCCATCACCGATTCCGGTTGATCCTTGAGACTCGCGTGCAAGAATGGCTTCTTTAAATTGAGCTTTGTCATTTAACTTTCCTGCTTGAGATAATTGGTTAACTAATTCATCGATGACTTCAAGTTTACTCTTTGCATTCAAGTTAAGAATGATGGTATCTTTCTTTAACAACTCTGTAATTTTCATACCGGTTTCTCCTTACTCCTTACAATTTTTTTATTTCTATTTGTGTGAAAAGTTCTTCTACGCTTTGTTTATCGCATAAATCAAGTGAAAATGCTGTGGCACTACCTGATGCAACGCCATATTGGAATGCCATAAGTGAATTTGAAGTTTTGATTATGGATGCTAAAAATCCAGCAACTAATGAGTCTCCTGCTCCAATCGTGCTGATTACATCTCCTTTAGGTGCTTTTGCAAAATATGCTTCATTTTCATTCACAAAAATTGCACCATCTCCCCCCATCGAAATAATGACATGACTTGCCCCTAATTCAACAAGCGTTTTGGCACCATCAACAATATGTTCAATAGTTGGCAAGTCTTTCTCTAATATTTCACTAAGTTCAATATGATTGGGTTTGACAAAAAATGGTTTGTATTTAAGCAAGTCCTTTAATTTTGGACCCGATGTATCGATAACAAGGCGAGCTCCAGTTTTTCGCGCGTGCTCAGCTAATTTTTCATAAAAATCAAATGGTAGTGAAGCTGGTAAGCTACCCGATAACACTAAGTAGTCTTCTGAAGATAGATTCGCTATTTTTTCAATCAAAGCCTTTTGCTCTTCTTCTGATATAGGAGTTCCTGTTCCATTGATTTCCGTTTCAACATCATTAGCTTTTAACTTAATATTGATGCGAGTAGGTAAAGCGCAATTAACAAAATCATTTCCTACTCCTTCTTTATTCAGTTCATTTTTAATGAAGTCTCCTGTAAAACCACCGAGGAAACCGAGTGCTGTCGATGGAATTCCTAGATTATTCAACACGCGCGATACATTAATTCCTTTTCCTCCTGGGAAAAAAGAAGTATTGCTTACGCGATTAAGAGTACCGATTTCAAAGTTGTCAGTTTCGATCTTATAATCGACCGAAGGGTTTAAAGTAACGGTATAAATCATTGATTATGTCACAACCTCTATTTTTGTTTTCTTTTTAAAATCCTCTAGTAGATGTTCATCGTTAAAATCCGTAATAATTGTTGCTTCCTTAAGCTTTCCAAATTCAGCAAATGCTACTTGGTTAAATTTCGAACGGTCTGCCAATACAAAAGCTTTTTGACCAAGACTCAATGCTAATTGTTTAACAGCTGCTTCTTCTGGATCTGGCGTCGTATAGCCAAAATCAGGATGAACCCCATTAGATCCGATGAATGATTTATCGAATCTGTATTTTCTCAATGAGTCTACAGCCATTTGGCCAACAAGCGCACTTGTAATACCTTTTACATATCCACCAACTAAATACGTTTTAATTTCTTTCTTCATTAGCGGTTCAATATGTGTAATTCCATTCGTTACGACAGTAATATTTTTCACGGTAATATAGTCTATCATCTGCAATGTTGAGGTACCTGCATCAATATAGATACATTCACCATCTTCAATTAACTTTGCTGCAAATGCTCCAATCATCTGCTTCTCTTTCAAATGTTTGGAAGATTTTTCAAGAACAGTCAACTCTTTTTTATTCTCATTTATAATCGTTGCTCCACCATGAATTCTCTTTAATTTATTCATTTGCTCAAGCTGGCTTAAATCTCTTCGAACTGTTGATTCCGAAGCCCCCATTAGAGCAACTAGCTCTTGAATGGAAACGATTTCTTTTTGTTGTAAAAGATTTAGGATTATTTCATGTCGTTTCTCTGTTAACATCGAAACACCTCGATCGAGTATGAATTCGTTTTCTTTTTCTTACAATCAAATTCTACAACAACAACTATCAAATTTCAATCAAAAACATTCAATTTTAATCAAAAACTTTCAAAACCAATCAAAAGAAGGCAAATAGAGAAATCAATCCCCATTTGCCTTCATCATTTACAATTAACCTTTAAAAGAACTATAACACATTAAAATCATTTGGATGTGGACCTTTTCTACGGTTCTTATTTAATTGGTTAATCTTCTCCATTTCTTCTGTTGATAGTTCGAAATCAAATACTTGGAAATTCTCTTTAATTCTTGAAGGTGTAACCGATTTTGGAATGGCAATCGTATCATTTTGCAAATGCCAACGAAGGACAACTTGTGCTGCTGTTTTTCCATGTGCTTTCGCAATGTTTAAAATCACTTCGTCTTTTAACACATCGCCACCTTGTTCAAGTGGGCTCCATGCTTCAACATAAATATTATGTTTTTTACAAAAATCTTTAAGTTCATTTTGTGCGAAATATGGATGGCACTCTACTTGGTTTATGACAGGTACAATTTCACATTCTTTAAGAAGACGTTCTAAATGCTCGATTTCAAAATTACATACACCAATTGCTTTAACTCGACCATCTTTATATAGCTTTTCTAATGCACGATATGTATCAATATATTTATCATATTTTGGTGCTGGCCAGTGGATTAAATATAGATCCACATAATCTAACCCAAGTCGTGCTAAGCTTTCTTCATAAGCACGTAATGTGTTTTCATACCCTTGATCACTGTTCCATACTTTCGTTGTAATAAATAGTTGTTCACGCGGTACAGATGTTTTCGCTAATGCGCGGCCAACCCCATTTTCATTTTCGTAAATCATAGCTGTATCAATGGACGTATAACCTACCTCTAATGCTTTTGATACAGCGATTTCTGCTTGATCATCTTCTACTTGCCAAACGCCAAAGCCAAGCTGAGGCATTTTCACTCCATTATTTAATGTAACAAATTTCATGTGATCGACTCCTTTGCTGATTATTGTATAGGTTTTGTTAGGTCACGCATATCGCAATCCATAAATATGTATTTTGGATAGAAATTATTTGGAATGTATTTTACCATCATTTAACATCCCCTAATTTTTTAAAAATATCACTTTTAGCTTTTTTCTAAGTCCTCCACCATCTTTTCGTTTGAAGGGACAAGACCTAGTACGTTTTTTTTTATTCCTATCCAATTAGCAACATTTATTATACTCTAAAATTGATCTTGCTTGGCAATAAACTGCCTAGTAATCTATGTATTCATAAAAAAAGAGTAACAACTTTTTTCTTTAATACTACCGTTCTTTCTCGTTGAAGATTTTTTAAGAAAATAGAATCTGCAATACAATGAGTGTTTATGAAAAAAAGCCTTACTCTGCTAAAAATAAGGCTTTTCCTTTTGTATATAACTATCTTTTATTCATTCGAATCATTAGCTGAAACTAGCTAACTTTAAAAAGGACATATATTTAAGCAAGACTTGGTTAATCATTAGTCCCTCTTTTGAGAAAGAAATTCAATGGTTGAGTTCGTTACCCCACCAAGTCGCCAGAGTGCGAATTTGCTTATCCCTGATTCCATTGAGGTATTCATCCATCCTTCTAGTGTCTTGGCGTCTGCATACCACACTATGTGATTTTTCCCTTCATCATCTACATATTGAAAAGATAGGCTTCCACTTTCATGATCACGTACTTCCCCTGAGCTACTAAGTTTTAACAAGTCTTCCGCTCTTTCTTCGGTTACGGAAACGACTTTACCATTTTCTTCCCAATCAAATCCACCAAGTGCAATGGCGATTATTCCATCACCTGGTAGATTCTTTAATTTCTTCGCTACACTTTCAATGAGTTCAAAATCCGCTTTTGGACCTGGACCACTATGAGTACCATACAGATTATAAGCCATCATAATATACTCAGGACCATCTGGGAATTCTAATCGCTCTATCGGAGCATTCGACTCAAGAACAATTCTTAAACTCCGCCCACTTTCCTTTAAGCGTTCCTGTAATTCAGTAAAAAACTTAATCGTGTTTTCCCAATCTTTATCATCTATTTTTTCGTAATCTATTTCTACCCCTGGCAATTGATATTCTTCTAGGAGATTCATAATATCGTTTATATGTTTTTCTCGACTAGCTTTACTGCTAACATGTTGAGAAATCAAAGTCGGGTCTTTTTGAATGCTCGTTCCGTCTACAAAAATTCGATCATTAACGATTGTCAAAAACAAGTTAGACTCCGCAAAAGCCTCTGATTCTTTAATCTTCGAAAACATCTCTTTAAACTTTTCTTGCATGTACAATTCGCCATTATCATTAAAATAACTCGCAAAGAGTTGATAACTTTTAATATTGCCTACTAGCTTCTCACCTTCATTAAAAGCAGAATTCCAATCCCAATCAACCATCCAAGTTGAATATTCAGGAATAAGCTCTATTCCTTTCTTTTCATCTTCGGTCAAATTAGGATGATTTTCATTTCTATTGAGAAATTGAATGAGAAACACACTACCTATTGCCAGAACTACCAATATTAAAATCAAACTAATGATTCGTTTGTTCCGATTTTTTCGTTTTTGAAAGTATTTCGCTTTTCGTCCAATCATCTAAGGCTTCGTCCTCCAATATTACGATTAAAAAGATTCTATAGCCCAATCAATGACAGCATTAAATCCTTCCACCACTTTCGATAAGACTCTCTCATACCATTGAAGCATATTTGAATACAAAATATCGCCTTCTTCATTACTACTATCTAGCTCTGTAATCTGAATATCTGTAAAACGCGTATCAAAAATTTCAGCACCCTTATAATAAAGGTCATCATATTTTTGCATAGAGTCAAGCACAATCGGTTCCGAAGATAGGGCAAATGCTCCAGATTTTATCGAAGAGTCAAACGAAATATGATTATAAAGCAACTGATCATTTAGCCAAATCGCTAGCTCATTTCCAATGACATCTACTTTTATCGAATTCTTTTTCTTTAAATCATTGATTAACTTTTGATAGATTGTCTTTTCTGTAGTACCCGCCTTTTCAATGATGGATAGTTGATCATTCTCCATCGTTAATTTCACATATTTCCCACTAGACTCATCATACTTCAAATAAATCGATTTTTTCCCTTCAGGAATTCCCTCCATTTGAAGTTTAACTCGATAGTTTTGAAATTTATGACTATCCTTAAGAAGAAGCATTCCTTCTTCATTCGGAGGAGATGTCAGGATAATATTATTTTTTGTAAACTCAGCGACACCACTTTTCATCGTCCAATCTTCTGCTAGCTTTTCATCACCAATGATATACTCCAAATCCTCACCTGAATCTTGGCGTATTTGCATGATTAAATGATTAACGGCCCAATGTGGTGCTGGCTGAACTCTCGATAAATTATAGAGACTCATCTTTTGAGTATTATAGCTATTCCCTTCACGATTGAAATGGAGTTTAAATAGCTCTTTAATATTTTCATCATTTTTATTTTCGACTAGTTGATTCATTCCATTATACAGGGAATTTGCATGCATGATTAGGTAAACATTCGGTATATATCCTAGATCAGATTGATAGATTTCCTTCATTAACTCATAGTCTTTATCAATCCGTTCTTCCATTTGAGCCCGTTCTTCAATCGGCACACCATGTTCATCACGTAAAAAATCCATCAAATAATGGTTGTACTTTTCCACTGGCAATAATGAATCAAACTCAGACTCATCCATCGCTACATAATATTTTTCATCATCATCGAAAATATTGATATATGAGAGCCTGTATCCATTACTCCCAATTTCCCAATAACCTGTTTCTTTCATATTTAATAAATCTTTTGGTTGTAAAAATTTCATTTCGCGCTTATTGAATTTATTCGCATATGTCGACATCGTTGCCCGGTAATTCAGCTTTTCCAATATGGGTTGAGCAAAAATACTAGAATCATTTCTGCCATCTTCAAATATTAGAAATAGTGCTCGTTTTGGCAATGGTTTTCCCTTTTCATAAAAATCAATAATATCTTGTTGTGAAATGGTTACATAACCTTGGTCTTTTAACACTTGTAATTGCTTTTCTAACTGACTCTTGGCAATTAATGTTTCACTACCAGAACGGCTAACACCGAAATACGACAATGCGATAAACCCTTCTGAGTTGCTCCAACTAGACTTGTCAGGTTCTTGATATTGTTTTGTATAAAAAAGTGTTTGATAGAAAAAGAAAAACACAAATGCCAATACAACAAATTGTAATACCGTTCGAACTGCTTTTTTCCGATTCTTCTTTTTATAATTAAATTTTAGGTTATTCTTCTTTTTTGATTTTCTACGTTTCACCTTTAATGGTCCTCTCAAATCTATTCTAGAATTAAGCTTCAAGATGAATATTCTTTTTATTTTTTTGTTTTCTAGCTTGTTTTTTCGCATTGGCAGCAACGTCTTGAGGAGTCATCCGTGTTCCCCAAGTCGATTTCCAAAATGTAAACCAGGCAATCGGCATTTGCCATAATAAAACAAGTTCATAATATAAACAAAACACAATCCCAAAAATCCAAAGTCTACTTCTTCTAAATAATAAGTGGGCAAAACTCATTAATAACGCCATTAAAAGTAATCCTAACAAGAATGTCGTTGGGAAAATACCGTAGACAATTGGAACATAAATTAAGTTATGAACAACGATAATAGGTGCTGCAATCGGTACTAAAATTCCAATATAAAAGAAAAGTGACATAAACGGTTCTTTTTTCCAAATAAATGCGCCTGCTCGTAAAGACTCACGAAGCCATGAACGTTTCCATCTCATTTGTTGTTTCATAAACACTTTAGACTTAGACGGAACAATTGTAGAACAAATTGCACTATCTTGGTAACATGTACGATGAGTTTTAAGGATAAAATTCGTCATGCTTCGGTCATCACCAAAAGTAGCTGGTTGACCTAAAAATTTCTGATTGAGCCAAGCGTCTTTATGTTTCAGAACAAGATCTTTCCGATAACAAGAAAGTGGTCCTGATAAACAAGTTACACAATCAAAAACAGACTCTGCTGCTTTCATAATCCGAAAGGCAACATAATAACGTACCGTTTGTAGCTTTGTTAAGAAATTCGTATACTTGTTTTCCACATCTGTACGTCCTGCTACCCCTCCAATTTTTGGGTCTTGGAATGGCTGGACGATATGTTTTATTGCAGAGGGATCTAAAAAACTATCTGAATCAACAAACACAACTAAATCATGTTTCGCCTCTTCTACCCCTAAAACTAATGCTTCCCGTTTTCCTTTATTCACGGGCATAGCAATCATTTTTAATCGCTCTTCTGTTTTATACTCTTTTGCCTCTTTATGAAGTTTTTCGATTGTTTGTTTAATCTTCTCGACAGACCCATCAGAAGAACAATCATCGACGACAATCACTTCTAACTTATCTACCGGATAATCTTGATTCATACAACTAATAATCGTTCGGTCGATCCACTTCTCTTCATTAAAACAAGGGATAATTATAGACACTCCTGGTCTGTAATTAGGATTAACGGGTACTTCTTTATAAAGGGCACCAAATAAATATCGAGACAATAGAAAAACTGCGGCAATAATACTATATAAATACAACACCGAATTAAACTTAAGATAAACGATACTTTCAACTCTCATTAATAATACAACTACTGTAACGATCAAAAGAAGCAAACTTGAAAAAGAGACCGCATATTTCCAACGTTTCTTCTTAACAACAACAAAAAGTGGAGTCGAAAATTTAACACCAATCATTAATTTTTCAATTCCATCTACAACTTCAGTATACTTCCTTACAACAGTTGCATTTATTCGCACTTTTGTTTCCAAACCTTCTGGAATCGTACCTGGTGGAATCTTAAATTTAAGGAAACATTCAAGTCCAAAGTCCATTTTATACTTCATTGGCACTTCAAGAAGTAGTCCTGTCATAGAAATATCCCGAGCTTGAGCTTTAATAATTACCTTTTCTCCGTTACTTAACTTAATCATCACTGGGAATTTTGCTATATAGCGAACACTGAAATCGTGCTTATCCCTTTCATCTCTTGTTATACTGTTAAGATTCGTATATTTGGAACGAGTAATCCATCTTCTGTCTGTTGATGTTCGTTTATGGTTTGGATCTGGAATATTAGTCAGAATTCTTCGATCAGGCCTTTGTTTAAGCATGATTTCTTCATTATGATTTTTCCTTTTTCGATTATTCATCATTTTATCCCCTAATTATAGACTCCAATAATAATAGCCTTCATTTTCAAATTGTTTTCGGTTATAAGTACCTTTTATATCAAGAAAAATACGTTTCTCTTGTTTAGCAAAAAGTTTATCAAAGTCCTCGACTGTCATATTAGTGTACTGTTCGTGTGGAACAGCTACAACAACAACATTTAAATCTTGTAATGCACGATCATCTGACAGTTCAATGTCATATTCACGATAAACTTCATCCGCATCTGCATTTGGATCCACGACAATAGTGGTAATTCCATATTCTTTTAACTCGTCAATAATATCGATGACTTTCGTATTACGTATATCGGAGCAATTCTCCTTATAAGTAAAACCTATAATTCCTATCTTTGTTGAATGAAGGTTCATTTTTTCTCGGACTAAAATTTTTATGATTTGTTCAGCAATGTATTTGCCCATGGAATCATTCACTTGTCTTCCAGCTAAAATGATTTTCGAATAATAGCCTGAGCCTTCCGCTTTATAAGTCAAATAATATGGGTCAATTCCGATACAATGACCACCCACAAGACCTGGCTTAAAGTTCAAGAAATTCCATTTTGTTCCTGCTGCTCTTAAAACCGCTTGGGTATCAATTTCCATTTTGGCAAAAATCATGGAAAGTTCGTTCATAAAAGCAATATTAATATCTCGTTGCGCATTTTCAATGACTTTTGCCGCTTCTGCAACTTTAATCGTCTCTGCCCGATGAACACCAGCATCAACAATAATTTCATATACATTAGCTACAATTTTTAATGTTTCATCATCAATTCCAGAGACGATTTTAATAATGTTATCCAGTTTGTGTATTTTATCACCTGGATTAATTCGTTCTGGTGAATACCCGACTTTAAAATCTATTCCACATTTAAGCCCTGAGACTTCTTCTAATATAGGAATACATATTTCTTCCGTTACTCCCGGGTAAACCGTTGATTCATATACAACCACACTATCTCTCTTTAAATGTCTACCTACTAGACGACTCGCCTGTTCTACAAAATGTAAATCAGGCAATTTATTGCCATTAACAGGGGTTGGAACGGCAATAATATAGAAGTTCGCCTCATCTAACTTGTCTTCTTCACTAGTAAATTCTACAGTCGTTTTTTCAAGTGCCCCAGTTTCTAGATCTCCTGTAATATCGATCCCATTTTTATAAGTTTTAATTTTTTCCTCATTCACATCAAAGCCGATTACTTGTACTTTTTTCGAAAAAGCAATTGCTAGTGGTAATCCTACATATCCTAGACCGATAACTGCTAATTTTTCTTTTTGATTTATTAATTTCTGATATATATTCATGATTGCTCCTCACTCACTTTAACCAGTCTGTAATTTTTACAAATTTATAACCTTTTGCTTGAAGTTTCTCAATAACTGTTGGAAGGGCTTCAGCAGTATGAATATCTTCTTGTAAATGAAGAAGGATGATACTACCATTTTCCGTTTCTTCTAAGATCTTTGATATAATTTGTTCAGCACTCACATTGGAATCCCAGTCAAATGTCGTAACATCATAGAGAATAATAGATTTATAGCCTGTTGCAGCCACAATTTTAGCTGTTCTTTCATCAATTTCACCCGTTGGTGGGCGGAAAATCATTGGTGGTTGTTCTTGAATTGCCTCAGTTAACACTTGATGAGCTTTTACAAGTTCTTCTTGTAATTCTTCGAGTGATAATTTCGTGATGACAGGGTGTGAGTAAGTGTGATTAGCCACTTCATGTCCCTCATCAACAATCGCTCTTGCTAGGTTCGGATTACTTTCAACCCCATTCATTCGTAAAAAGAAAGTGGCTTTTACACCATACTTGTCCAAAATATCAAGTATTTGCGTCATTTTATAATCGGTACCCCAATCATCAAATGTTAACGCGATTTCCTTTTTATTCGTATCCATCTTTTCAATGATCTCATACTCTACATCTTGAATGTTTTTATTGTATTGTGCGGCATCATATCCAGCTATCTCTTCAAGTGGTTTACGAACTCCACCGTGTGAAACGAGTTCATGAAGTGAAACAAATTGATAGCCCACTCTCTCCACAGCTTTTGCAATAAGAGGAATCGCTTTTACTACTTCTGGGTTTTTATCTGTATTTAATGTAATGATTCCTCCCCTAGTAATAAACCGGGATACATATTCTGCAATTTCTTCTGCACTCTTCATATCCCAATCTTGCGGATTGACGCTATAATAAACCACTCCTTCGAGTCCCGCGTGTGCTGCTGCTAATCGAACCTCATCATTATAGTCGCCGCTCTTTGTCCGAACATATCTTGGTTTAACCCCTGTTTTTTCTTCAATAACTTCATTGGCTATTTTAATTTCTTTATACATTTCTTCATAAGGTAAATTATTTAATTCTACTTGATTCAGCGTATTATTGCCAATTTCATGACCACGTTTTATAATTTCACGCACAACATCCGGTTCCTCTGCCGTTCGAATACCAGGTACGAAAAAAGTCGCCTTAATGTTGTATTTATCTAGTTCATCAAGAATTTGTTCTATTCTTTCTTTATCCCCAAGACCATTAAACGTAATCGTTAACTCTTTCTTCGTTGTATAAACATATGGGATGACCGGACTCATTTCTCCCTCATAACGAGCAATCGGTGGATCCTTCTTTGGTTGTTCTTTTTGGTTCGATTCCTGTTCATTGTTACTGAAAATCGAACAACTTGTTAACAGGAGTAAAATCAATAAAACGATTAATTTCTGGCAAATTTTATTCATGTCATATTCACCTTTTCAAATGTTCATAATGTAACTAATGGTTTTTTATCCATAATAATAGGTATATCTAAAATGATACTTTTGACCTAAAAAATACCTATCATTTGAATAATTTTAGGTTTATTTTATCACCACAAACTAACAAATCTTATGCTTTTTTATATTTTCCACATCTTTCTTCATTTAGAAATGTAATCACTATTAAAAATTAATAGTGGTGTTTAAGAAATAGATTTACTCTATTTGGTAGTTGTGAGGATTTATGATTGGTTCACTTTCCTTTACAAAATAAGTGTTCACTAATGAACATAATTTGTTCATTAGTGAACAAATTTATTTTATCGGAGATATGAACAAAAATATATGTGAGTTTAAATATCTTTTTAACATACTAACGAATGATAGCCATTTAATGGATTAATGGAAAACATATTTCTCCCATTTTGAAAGTGAGGAAATACCTTGAGATGTCTTTTTCGAATTTGTCTTGTAATACCTATCATAATCATAATAATCATTTCGACGCTTACTTCTACCCTAACTTTTGCGGAAGTTCAACAACGTTATCAGTATTTCGGGATTAATGCAACTTTAACTCAAACGGAAGATGACGTCTTAAAAGTGAACCCGAACGGAGCTAAAGCGAATGAAGGATTTGTTTTTACAGTAGATTGCGCTCCACATGAAAAACTCGTATTTGAAATTGAACTGAAAGGATCTACCACCGTCTATTTAAAAATTCAAGAGACTAATGCTCGCGGAACATTCATTAGAGAAACCGTCTCAAAGCCTTATCGACTGACAGAAGAATGGCAAGTAGCAAAACTATTGACCACATTAAGCGGCAATACGAAACAAGTAGATTTCTTAGTTTTAACAGTCGATCAAACCACCCTGCCCTTCTACTTTCAAAACATAAATGTAGAAAGAATAAAATCAATACAATGAAGTAAATATCTGATACCATTACAAAGTTAAATTTAGATAAAAAATTGAGACGAGGGAATTCCCCCGTCTCTTTAATGAAATAGGCCAGTCTTTTTCGCTTTTTCTCTTATTGGATTAGTAACTTTATTAATTGCATCTTTTAACACTACACCGATAATAATCGCTAATGTTGGATAAATAGATAGAACTACTATGTCCCTAAAAACTCGTGTCCAAACAATTCCTCCCACCGCTTCCCGCATAAGATCAATCGCATACGTAAACGGTAAAAATGGATTAATAACTTGGAAAAACTCAGGGAGTAAGACAACAGGGAATGTTCCACCAGAACCCGCTACTTGAAGCACTAGTAATATAATCGAAAGTGCCTTCCCTACGTCTCCAAAAACAGAAACTAATGTGTAAACAATAAAGATAAATATTATACTACATAGCAGTCCAAAGAAGACAAACCAGAACGGTTCTTTTACTGTAACTTGTAGTAAGAACAGATTTCCCATCGTAACGACCAATGTTTGTAGCAAACCAACCATCATAAAGGTGAATAATCTTCCAAAATAAATTTGTTTACCTGTAAAAGCTTCATTATGATGAACTTCAGTCGACAATAAAGAAATTAACAACAAACCTCCAACCCAAACAGAAAGAATGGTATAAAATGGTGTCATTCCTGTACCATAATTTGAAATAGGGAATAATTTGGTTTCATTAAGAATGACTGGTTCTGCAAAGAAGCTTTCTTCAGCTTCTGGGTCATTTTTTAACAATTCAATAATCTCATTGATATCTGTCTTTCCTTCAAGTTCTCGAATCTTGTTAGCTAACTCAATTACTTTAACATTAATATAAGGAAATTCTCCTGCCACGTAATCAAGCATTTCGGTTCCACGGTTTAAATTTTTCTCTGTCCGAGCTAACATTTCATTCACGACAGGAATTGTTGATTGAACTTCTCCTAAAATTTCTCTAGCATCGGCTAATGTTGCCTTAGCACGAGATACTTCTTCTTGAACAATTGGTTCGGTCTTTTTATATTCTGTAATAAACTCATTTACTTGTGTATTAACCGTTTCATAACTTGCCTTTAAATCCGTGAATAGTTTATCAACTTGTTGTTGTTTTTCTTCGATTAAGGAATCAATCGTATTGATTTGCTCTTGCAATACCAATAACTCTTGTTTCATCGATTCTAATTGGTTTAACGTTTCTTGAATGATTTCTTTATTTTGATCAATCACTTCGCCAGGAGTAGGAGTCGTTCCTTCCTCGATAACACTACCTTCATCTGTAGTTTCTGTTCCCTCTTGTGAAGGATTTCCTTCTATAGCAGTTCCGTCATCAGTTGGCTTTTCTTCATCGACAGGAATCTCTCCATTATCATTTTCTGATAAAAGAAGATTTAATGCATCTTCAATCGTCTCTATTGATGTTAACATATCATCAATTTGAGTATTTAAACGATCACTCACTTGTTTACTATTCGAAAGATCGAATACTGAAGTATTAATATCATTCATAAATTCATTAATTGTCAGTAACCGACTCTGAATAATATTTAAACCCTCATTAATTCTCGGAGAAATCTCATTATAGCGATCTTCAGCTTTCTTTAAAAATGCGGTCGTATTATCAATAATTTCTATGCCGTTCTTCGTCGTTTCATCTACTTTCGGTATCATATCTTTTGCTTGATTAATCAGATCTTCCGCTTTATCAGCATCAGTAACCGTTTCATTTAAAATCTTATTAATTTCTGGTAAATGTTTTTCAAGTGTGAATATATAGTTTTCAAATTTCTCAATATCAGGTAAATTTTCTTCAAGTGTAATTCCTAAATCATTAAAGATATCAAAAATAATTCCATTCACCATAGAAATGAAATTACTGCTAATGGATTGAACAATAACACTAGCTCCTTTATCCGTAATCTTTGGTGCAATAGCATTGAGTTTTTCATTGACATAGTATTCCACTTCTGCTTTCTCAGGGTGATCACTAACAACCGTTCCTAGCTTACTAGAAAAATCTTCAGGAATAATTAAAACAGCGTAATAATCCCCATACTCAAGCTTATCCATCGCTTTTTCTCGACTAACAAATTGCCAATCCATCGATTTATTTTTTTTCAAATTGTTAACGAGCTCATCCCCAACATGAATTTTCTCATTACGAACCGTAGCTCCTTTATCCTCATTCACGATTGCTACTGGAATTTGATCAGTTTGCCCATAAGGATCCCAGGAAGCTATTATATTTGGCCATGCATAAAGTGAAGGCATAAAAATTAAGCCCCCAATTAATAAAGCCGCTACCCAATTTTTACTTATATTTTTTATATCTTGTAAAAATATCTTCAAGCTTGATTTCATCGAATGATACTCCTTATTCAAGTACATATGCTTTTAATTATAAATTAATTTATTTTAAAAAAATACTATTTAAAAATATATATGATATCATTCCCTATTTCAAAAATTTGATTTTACTTCAAACCTTATCTTTTATTTAAAAAATAAGGCGAGGAACTCCCCGCCTTGATTTTCATAAATATTCATCTCTTTCCCAAACATCGACCTGTGTGCGATATCGATCCCACTCAATCCGTTTTGCTTTAATAAAATGTTGACTAATATGATCCCCTAAAACAGAAGTTAATACTTCATTCTTTTCAAAAGCATTTAGGGCTTCTTTCAGATTTTCTGGAAGACTTATAATGCCCATTTTCTCTCTCTCACTCTCTGACATCTCATAAATATTTTGGTTTACCGGTTCACTTAACTCCAACTTATTTTTTATTCCATCAAGTCCAGCAGCAAGCATAACCGCTAAAGCAAGGTAAGGGTTCGCAGAAGGGTCAGGGTTCCTTAATTCAATTCGTGTACTAGCCCCACGACTTGCTGGAATTCGAACAAGTGGACTACGATTTTTCGCTGACCATGCAATATAACAAGGTGCTTCATAGCCAGGAACTAACCGTTTATACGAGTTCACCGTTGGGTTTGTAATCGCCGCAAAACTATAAGCATGTTTCAATATCCCTGCTAAATAATGTTTCGCGATATCACTTAGTCCCAAATCATCCTTCTCATTATAAAAGGCATTTTGATTCCCACTAAAAAGTGATTGATGACAATGCATTCCAGATCCATTCACACCGAATAATGGTTTTGGCATAAATGTCGCATGTAGACCATGTTTTCTAGCAATATTCTTAACTACTAACTTAAATGTTTGAATTTGATCTGCAGCCTCTAGAGCATTTGCATACTTAAAATCAATCTCATGTTGTCCAGGAGCGACCTCATGATGAGAGGCTTCAATTTCAAATCCCATTTCTTCTAATGTCAACACAATTTCCCGACGGCAGTTTTCACCAAGGTCTACTGGCGCTAAATCAAAATACCCACCATCATCATTTAATTCCATTGTTGGGCGAGACGATTTATCCAAATTAAATAAGAAAAATTCAGGTTCTGGGCCCACATTCATTGCTGTAAAACCTAGGTCATTTGCATCTTTTAGTACTTTTTTCAATACCCCACGCGGGTCTCCAGCAAATGGGGTTCCATCTGGTAAATAGACATCACAGATGAGGCGAGCAATTTTGCTATCTGAAGTTTCCCAAGGAAAGATGAGCCACGTATTGAAATCAGGATATAAATACATATCCGATTCTTCAATTCTTACAAACCCTTCAATTGATGAGCCATCAAACATAATTTGATTATTAAGTGCTTTTTCGAGTTGGCTGACTGGAATTTCAACATTTTTAATCGTTCCAAAAATATCAGTAAACTGAAGGCGAATGTAACGAACACCTTCCTCCTTCGCCATTTTTAAAATTTCTTCTTTTGTATAGGATTTTCCCATATTTATTTCCTCCTTATTTTATTTATCATAACTAATCAACAATGTTCACATTATATCGGTCTAACCACGTATTGATTTGCACAAGATGAGCTATTAACTGTGGTCCAGTCATGAGTTGCCCAAACCAAGGTACTTTAAATGAAGAACCATTCGAGTCAATAATTTCTTGAACCATATCCCGAGATACTAGTTCAAAAAGTGGTGATCCTTTAGTATCCAAGACCTTTTGAAGTATGTTTTTCACAGTTTCCAAATAAACTGGATGGTGGGTTTTTGGATAAGGACTTTTCTTGCGATAGATAATAGAGTCAGGTAAAATGCCTTCCATCGCCTTCCTTAAAATCCCCTTTTCTCTTCCACCTAAACTTTTCATCTCCCAAGGAATATTCCAAACATATTCTACTAAGCGGTGATCCGCAAATGGAACGCGCACTTCTAAACTAGCACTCATACTCATTCGGTCTTTTCGTTCTAACAACGTCGCCATGAACCATAACATATTTAAATAGAATAACTCTCTTCTTCGATTGGCGATTTGGTCTTCTCCGTCTAGTCGTGGTACTTCCTTTAATGTTTCTATATATCGAGCATGAATATATTCTTTTAAATTTAATTTATTTTGCCAATGTGGAAGGAGTAGTTTTTCTCTTTCTCCTACCGAGTGCATCCACGGAAACCCATCAGCTAGTAATCTTTCTTTTTGATGGAACCAAGGATAGCCTCCAAATACTTCATCCGCACATTCCCCTGATAAAGCAACCGTAAAGTTTTTCTTAATTTCTTTTGAAAACCAAAGGAGGGATGAATCAATATCAGCCATTCCTGGTAAATCTCTTGCAAAAACCGCCTCTTCTAATTCTTCAACTAGCTTTTCATGAGTAATCACTTTTGAATGATGAATAGACCCAAGATACTCTGTCATTTTCTCTATCCATGGGCGGTCCTCATCAGGTTGGAAAAGACTCGATTGGAAATATTGACTATTATTCTCATAATCTATTGAATACGTATGAAGTGTCTCTCTTCCATGTTCTTTAAAATAGTTCGAAGATATGGCGCTAATGCTACTTGAGTCGAGTCCACCAGATAAAAAAGTACAAAGTGGAACATCAGAAACAAGCTGTCTTTCAACAGAATCTTTAACAAGAAATCTCACCTGTTCAATGGTGTCTTCTAACGAATCGGTATGCTCTCTACTTACCACATTCCAATATCGATTCACTTTTAATCCATTACGATCAAATATTAAGTAAAAAGCAGGTCTTAATTCATTAATTCCTTTATAAACTCCATGTCCTGGTGTACGAGATGGTCCTAAACCAAATACTTCTTGTAGCCCTTCGCGGTCAACTTCAGCTCTTACACTAGGATGGGCTAATATCGCCTTAATTTCAGATCCAAACAGTAGCTTTCCATCTTCATGTTTATAAAATAAAGGCTTTACACCAAAACGATCTCTTGCCATAAATAATCTTTCATTGTCATGTTCCCAAATGGCAAAAGCATAGATTCCATTTAACTTTTCAACGCTTTCCTCTCTCCACTCCATGTAGGCGGTCAAAAGAACTTCTGTATCCGAGTGAGACTCGAAACGATAGCCTCGGCTTAATAATTCTTTCCGAAGGTCTTCTGTATTATAAAGTTCACCATTATATACGATGGTAAACGACTCACCTGACTTTGATTTTCTTGTCATCGGTTGTTCGCCACCTGCTGGATCAACGACAATTAGTCTGCGATGACCGAGTACTACATGGTTATCTTTAAATAAACCTGCTGCATCTGGACCACGTTTTTCTAATGTTTGTGCCATTTTTTCAACCATTTGATACTCTTGTTTTATATTCTGTCTCCAATTAATCCATCCAGTAATTCCACACATTTTCATCACTCTTCCATGTTTTGTTGTTATGAGTAAATATTATCATCTGAATTTTCGAAAATATTTAGACCGTTTCATATAAAATTTGCACTTTAATGCATCTCTTTTTTCAAAAAAATAAAAAACACCGAACGAAAATTGTTCGATGTTTTTCCAGTAAAAAAAGGAAATTAACGAATTTCTGATGGTTTTTTACCGGTATATTGTTTAAACTGCCTGCTAAAAAAATGAAGATTCTCATACCCCAGTGCTTCAGCCACTTCTGTTACGGTCATGCCTGTATAATGTAGCAAGTGCTCTGCTCGTTTAATACGCGCTTCAATTATATAAGAACGAACCGATTGACCAATGATTTCTTTAAATTTCCTTGAAAAATAGCGCGGCGAAAAATTAGCGCGAGCGGCCAAACTTTCCACTGTGTGAGGTTCACCAGGATGCAATTGAACATAGTTTGCCACTTCTTTAACAGCTGACAAAAGGGTATATGAAATCGCTTCTGGCTGTTTTTCTGCTTGATGTTCTTCTCTTAATAATAAAATCATCAATTGCTTCAAGATCAGTTTCGCTTCCGTTTCCGCTCCAAATGTTTCTTTAATTAAAAATAGACGGATATATCTTGTTAATAGAGACTCCAGAGCAATCGTATCTTGTAATTTTCGATAATGTGCAGGAATTAGGTTAGGAAAAGCCTCTAAATCAAAATGAATGTAGGTTAATTGAAGTGGATTTTGAGGATTATGAGTAGCTGTAATCCAATCTCCAGGTCGAAATAAAAAGCAACAACCTTTCGTAATGGAATATTCTTTACCGTTTAATAATAATTGCCCCTCCCCTTTCCATACGTAAAACAAGTCATAGTTAGGAAGGGGATGCTTACGTTTCCATTGCCAGTTAGGCTCACATTTTATCATTACATGCACTGGCTTTAAAATAAACTGTTCCGGGTTCATATTAAGCATGTCGCTTCCCCCCAAACATTTCACACCCGATTTGTATACAATTTATGCCTCTCACTTTCCCAATTATGATAAAGCTCAATCACTAATTATTCACGAAAAACTCCTTGACGTTAGACACGCTTTACGTTACGTTTTGATAAATACCAATTTTCAGAAATGAGGTTAATTTATGCTTCAATGTCGCAAAGACGTCCTACAATTCACTAAAAAATTGGTGAATATTAATAGTATTGTCAACACACAAGGTGAAAAAAAGATTGCCGAGGAAATATATCATCTCATCACTTCTTTTTCATATTTCTCTGATAATCCAAGTAATGTAACACTTCAAAAAACTCTTCATGATGATAGAGAGCGGTATAACGTACTTGCCTTCGTAAAAGGCACGAAAGGAACGAGTAATCGGACAATTATTTTAATGGGACATATTGATACAGTCGGTGTTGAAGATTACAACCAGTTAAAAGACATCGCGTTTTATCCAGACAAGTTAATGGAAGCTTTAAAAAATGAGGAGTTATCCTCAGCAGCTAAGAAAGATTTAACATCTGGGGATTGGTTATTCGGTCGAGGCGTCTTAGATATGAAAAGTGGAGTGGCCAGCAACCTCTATCTTCTCAAATACTATTCCGAGCACCCTGAACAATTAGATGGAAACTTAGTTTTCGTTGCGGAATGTGATGAAGAAGATAGTTCACATGGCATTCTTTCAGCTTTAAAAATTTTGAAAAGATGGAAATACGATCATGGTTTTGACTATATTGCTGCGATTAATGCAGACTTTGTTTCTCCAAGATATACAGAAGATGAAAATCGTTATGTTTACATCGGAACAGTTGGAAAACTATTACCTTCCTTCTTCATTACAGGAGCAGAAACCCATGTAGGTTCCGCATTTGAAGGATTAGATCCCAACTTTATCGCTGCCGAATTAACAAAACAAATTAATTACAACCCTGAACTATGTAATGAAGCGTATGGTGAAACGACCGTTCCTCCCGTGTCATTAAAACAAACGGATTTGAAACCTTCTTATGATGTACAAACCGCATTGGCAGCACTTGTTTATTACAATTTCTTTATTCATTCATGGTCGCCGAAAGATGTTCTGGAAAAATTAAAAGAACAGGCTTCTATCGCATTTCAAAATGCCCTTGCTACATATGAAGAAAGATATCAACAATATTGTAAGATCAGTAGTGAACCATATATCAAGCATAATTGGAATCCTCGGGTGTTTACTTACGAAGAAATGGAGCAGATATTAATTAATGAAAATGGTGAAAAATTCATTTCTCATATGAAGCAGTTTAAAGAACAGTTATTGCTGAATACCGAACTCGATATTCGGATGTTTGCTACACGAGTCGTCGAAGAAGCATGGAAATGGATGAAAGATAAATCTCCTGCTATCATTCTTTTTTACTCATCCATTTACTTTCCTCGTGTTGAACTAACAGGGAATACTGATAAAGAACGGGATTTAATGACTGCTTTAGATGAAGCTGTTTGTGAGATACAGCCAAAATATCCACACAAAATTGTAACTAGAAACTTTTTCCCGTACATTTCTGACATGAGCTTTATAGCTTTAAGTGATGATATGGAAGGAATCAACGCTGTTTCAAAAAATAATCCGAGTTGGGGCACTAAACATTTTGTTTATTATGATGACATTAGAGACTTAAACGTACCTGTCATTAATATTGGTCCATATGGGATTGATGCTCATAAAAAATATGAACGAATGGAAATGACCTTTTCTCTAGAAATTGTTCCGAACTTAACGAATCTTGTTATACAAAAGCTTTTGAAGTAAATAATGCAAATGGGTTATGGCTAGTCCTTTCTATATTTGGGCTGGTCCTTTCTCTATTTTGTCTGTTTGCAGGAGGCTATTAGACAATTCCGGCTTGTTTCACCTTCATTTTGTCTTTTGGCAAGGACACATTAGACAGCTCAAGCTTGATTTCACTTCATTTTGTCTTTTGGCTCGGGCTCATTAGACAACTCAAACCTAAAACCCCTTCAACTTGCCTTTTGGCAGATTCCTTTCAGACAGCTCGGACCTATATTCCCTTCATCTTGTCTATTTGCACTAGCACCCACTATTTTTTCCAAAATCAAGAAAACATAATTATACGCTCTCGGGCAAAATATTATAAAGAAATAACGATATGAAGGTGATGGCATGGAAATCAACCAAGAGAAGCAAACGAACTACAAACCTGGAGATATCGTCTATGTACTTTACCGTAATCCTCATACCCAAGATGTCGCAAATGTCCAAGCAGCAGCAGTAGTAAACAATCCTGAGAATGAAAATGAACTAGCTTTATTTCTTTATGAAACCTATTACCCATTAACTGATGAGATTGCAATCTATTCTACTGAGGAAGAAGCAAACCAAGCATTTCAATACTATTTCGGCGATTCAGCAGAAGAAGGGGTATACGAATGAAGAAACCATTTACCCCAAAACTCGTATACTTTGAACCACAAGCCTTAGAATATCCATTAGGCAAAGAGCTCTATGAAAAATTTGAAAAAATGGGGCTCGAAATTCGCTATACGACTTCTCATAATCAAATCAGGAATCTTCCTGGAGACAATGATTTTCAAAAATACCGGGTTGCAAAATCCACACTTGTTGTGGGGGTTAGAAAAACATTAAAATTTGATACTTCAAAGCCATCTGCGGAATACGCCATTCCTTTTGCGACAGGTTGCATGGGGCACTGCCATTACTGCTATTTACAAACGACGATGGGAAGTAAGCCATATATTCGTACATATGTAAATGTGGATGAAATTTTAGAACAAGCCGATAAATATATCGCAGAACGTGCACCAGAATTGACAAGGTTTGAAGCCTCTTGTACATCAGATATTGTTGGTATTGATCATTTAACTCATACGCTAAAACGGGCTATTGAACACTTCGGGCAATCAAAGTATGGCAAATTGCGATTCGTTACGAAATTCCATCATGTCGATCACTTACTTGACGCCAAACATAACGGAAAAACTCGTTTTCGCTTCAGTGTTAACGCTGACTATGTTATCCGTAATTTTGAACCAGGAACTTCACCACTTGAAAAACGAATTGAAGCTGCTGGAAAAGTAGCAAGAGCAGGTTACCCACTTGGTTTTATCGTTGCACCAATCTATCTCCATGAAGGGTGGGAACAAGGCTACTATCAAATGTTTGAGCGGTTAGCAGTCGAACTACCTGAAGAGGCTAAAAAAGATCTCACTTTCGAATTCATTCAGCACCGTTTCACAAAACCAGCTAAACGAGTCATTGAAAAAAACTATCCGATGACTAAACTTGAACTCGATGAAGAAAAACGAAGATATAAATGGGGAAAATACGGAATCGGAAAATATATTTATCAAAAGGAAGAAGAAGAAGATATAAAAAAGCACCTCTATTCTTACATGGAAAAATTTTTTCCAAACGCAAAATTAGAGTATTTCACATAGTAACCTCATCCCCTCCAAGGTTTAATGTCCAAGGAGGGATACTATTTTATACAAAAATACCTCCTCATATAAAAACATACTACTTAAAACCCTCCCCTAAAAAATTGTTTATTATTTAGCTGATTTTCATTAAAAAATATCCTCTAAAATTTTTTCAGTTAGTAATGGGGTTTCGCAATATGTTTCAATTTCAACTTTATCAATAGTTAATGAAACGTTAATGGACATTAGTGAACGGATTTACTGC
>Ga0180215_1001288_pt1 | contig 28055 bp, 22 predicted proteins | sample eDN3rd37CBELigBY_FD_128871 | JGI IMG/M metagenome (GOLD analysis project Ga0180215, IMG submission 128871) | Enriched backyard soil microbial communities from Emeryville, California, USA - eDNA 3rd pass 37_C BE-Lig BY (version 2) (version 2) | ecosystem: Environmental > Terrestrial > Soil >...
CGCCTCGACTCCATCGGCGCCATCGGGGTCGCCCGCTGCTTCGCCACCACCACCACGATGAAGCGCCCCTTCTACAACCCGACCGATCCCTTCTGCGCCCACCGCGAACCGGACGACAAGCAGTGGGGCATCGACCACTTCTACCGAAAACTCCTCCGCATCCCCGACCTCCTCCACACCGACACGGCCCGCTCGCTGGCCAAGGACCGGGCCGCCTTCATGGAGGCCTTCCTCGCCCAGCTCGCGACGGAACTTTGACGAGTGCGGCCGACGCAGGCCGACAGACCGGAGCGCCCATGCTGATCAGAACCGAATCGTTCGCGGATGAAGACTCCCTCCGCGCCCTGCATCTCGAAGCCTTCGGCGGTCCCGAAGAGGCCGAGCTGGTCGATCGCCTGCGCCGAAACGAGGGCCTCACCCGTTCCCTGGTCGCCGAGGCCGAGGGCAGGGTCGTCGGCCACATCGCCTTCTCGAAGGTCATCGTCACGAACGAGGATGGCCAGGTCTTCGAGGGGGTGGGGCTCGGGCCGATGGCAGTCGCGAAGGTGCACCAACGCTCCGGAATCGGCAGCCTCCTGGTCCGCGAGAGCATCGCGCGACTGAAGCAAAGCCGGGAAGCCTTCTGCGTCGTTCTCGGACACCCGACCTACTACCCGCGCTTCGGCTTCACCCGCGCGAGCGAAGCCGGCATTCGCTGGGAACACGACGCCCCGGGCGATGCCTTCATGGTCCTCGCGCTCGTCCCCAACGGCCTCGCCGGCGTCACGGGCGTCGTGCGATATCGACCCGAGTTCGACGGACTCTGAGCCGCGGAAGCCGCCTCCCGCGCACGTCGCGGTCCTGCGGAGCCCGCGTCTGTCTCTCATCAGTGCCGAATCAAGATCGCTCGACGAGACATAGAGCAGCGGGCGGACCGATCGGGAGAGAAGGCATCCGTCATCGGGGGAAGCGGACGCAATCGAGTCGCACGGAGGGGAAAGGTCTTCGAGGATCGCTTTCATTCGCATGTGTTGCGCTCGCCGCGGGAGGTTCGGAACGCGGTCCACTATGTGCTGGGGAGTGCGCGGATCCATGCGCGGCGGCTGGGGAGGGAGGGGCCGGTAGGGGCGGACCGGTTCGCGAGCGGTACAGCGGCGGCGGGGAGGGATGGGTCGGAGCTGGTCGTGGCGCCGCGGACCTGGTTGCTGCGGGTCGGATGGAAGCGTATGCCTGGTGCGGCAGATGGGTGAATGCATCGGGAAGCCGGGGGCGATGGGCCTTTCGCAGCAGGGGCTCCGTTCTGCTCCGGCCGTCTCTGGTGACGTTCGGCGGTCGAGTCGGATGCGGAGCCGGAAATGAGAGGAAGACGCTGGGCGCTGGGCTGAAGAGGGTCGAGGGAGTTCGGGTGCCGCACAAGTGGCCGGGAGCGCTGGTGCGCGGACGGCTGCTGGAGCGGCCGAACCGCTTTCTGGGGATCGTGGAGCTGGGGGATGGCTCGGTGGTGGAGGCGCACATCGCCGACAGGGGGAGGCTGGAGGCGATCCTCTTCCCCGGGGCCGAGGTGCATCTCGCGCGGGTGACGGGGGCGAAGAGAAGGACGGCGTTCACGCTGCTCTTGGCGCGGTCGGGGGAGGTGCTGGTCTGCATCGATCCTGCTGGGGCGAACCGGCTGGTGGGGGTCCTGCTGGAGAGGGGGCTGCTCGATCTGCCGCCCTATGTCTCCTTTCGGCAGGAGGTGAAGGTGGAGCGGTCGCGCTTCGACTTCGGGCTGGAGCTCGAGGGGGGAGGGCGGCTGCTGCTGGAGGTGAAGAGCGCCGGGGCGTCGGATGGGGAGGCGGCGCTCTTTCCGGACGCGCCTTCGGAGCGGGCTGCCCGTCATTGTCTCGAGCTGGCGGAGCTTGCGAGGCAGGGGGAGGCCGCCGCCATCGTCATGGTGGCGCAGCGCGGCGACGCCCGGGCGATCCGGCCCCACCCGGTGGATCCTGTCTTCGCTGCGGCGCTGGCTGCTGCGAAGGACGCAGGGGTGTTGCTGCGGGGCGTCGGTTTCGACGTGGGCCTGGGGGGCTTCGAGTACCTGGGGCCGTTGCCGATCCTCGTGGACGGAGGCTTGGGCGATCGGGGGTAGAGACGCGTGCCCGCGCGTTCGGCGCCGGGAGGGCGAGGCGGCGCAGGGTGACAGGGCGAACGTCAGGGATCGCGGAAGAGCGCGTGGCAGCCGTGGCAGGCGTTCAGGGTGTTGCCGATGGCCTGCGCCATGGCCGGGACGTCGTTGGCGCGGCTGGCGCGGACCATCGCCTCGAGCTGCTTGTGGAAGGCGTCGTCCATGGCCAGGAAGGTCGGGACCTGGTCGCTGCCCTTGGGGAGGGTGTAGCTCCCGTCCTTGACCGCCGCCTCGGTCGCCTCCTTGGCCTGGTGGAGTTGGTGGAGCTCCTTGGCGACGTGGCTGACGTCGCCATCGCCGACGGCTCGCATCGCGTTCTCCAGCACGGTGGTCAAGAGCTGCATCTCCATCTGGACCACGTTCCAGGTGGGGTCCGGCGCGGGGCCCTTGGTCTCGACGGTCTCGACCGGGCCTTGCTGCCGGTGCTGGCAGGCGGCAACCAGGAGGAGGGCGGGGACGGCGAGGAGGAGCAGACGAGTCATGGCGGCCTCGACGGTGTGAGGTGGTCCGGCGAACTGCGAACAGGCGCAGGCCCGGTTCGTTCAACGGTAGCAGATTGTCCGAGCGGCCCGGTCGGCCAGATCGCCTTGACAGGTGGGTGGCCGGGTTCCATATCGTGACGCATGGAACATCTTGCGCACCACGATGGGAATCACGATTCGGGAGGCTCCTGCAGCGTCTGTGGGCTGGTGCCGCTGTCGATCAACCTGCGACGTTCGACGCGGGTGGTGGCGGAGAGCCCGGCGATGCAGCAGCTGCTGAAGCGGGTGGCGCGGTTCGCGATCAGCGACGCGCCGGTGGTGATGCTGGGGGAGACGGGGACGGGCAAGGAGGTGATCGCTCGGACCCTGCACGCGAACGGGCTGCGGGCGAGCAAGCCCTTCGTGGCGGTGAACGTGGCTGCGCTTCCGGCGGAGCTCCTCGAGTCGGAGCTCTTCGGCCATGGGAAGGGCTCGTTCACCGGCGCGGCGTCGGCGCGGCGTGGGCTCTTCGAAGAGGCGAACGGAGGGGTGCTCTTCCTGGACGAGGTGGGCGAGATGCCGCTGCCCTTGCAGGCGAAGCTCCTGCGGGCGCTGCAGGACGGGGAGGTGCGCCGGGTCGGAGAGAACCAGGCCTTCGCGGTGGACGTGCGGGTGGTGAGCGCGACGCACCGCGATCTGGCGGAGCTGGTCCGACAGGGGACCTTCCGGGAGGATCTCTACTTCCGGCTCAAGGTCCTCACGGTGAACGTGCCGCCCCTGCGCGAGCGAAAGGAAGACATCCTCCCGCTGGCCCAGCTCTTCCTCGAGGAGGAGCGCCGCGCCCCTGCGGCCTTCTCGAAGGAGGCGCAGGAGCGGCTCCTCGCCCACGCCTGGCCCGGGAACGTGCGTGAGCTGCAGAACGCAGTGAAGCATGGCGCGGCCCTGGCGACGGGACCCGAGGTCGAAGGCGACGATCTGCCCGACGAGCTGGGCGCTGCCGGGATCCTCGGTCGCGGCGCCGCGACCGCTGTGGAGCTCAAGCCCCTCGCCGAGGTGGAGCGGGAGCACATCCTCTCGGTCCTCGACGCCTGCGACGGTTCCCAGGTCGAGGCGGCGCGGGTCCTCGGCATCGCCCGCAACACCTTGTGGCGAAAGCTGCGCGCCTTCGCGGCGGACGGGGTCGCCTGAGGCGCCCGTCGACGAAGGGAGCTACCTGCCCTTTTCGTGCTCTGCGCCGCCGTTCGGGCGAGCGGCGGCGGCGAGCTCGTCGATCTTCGCTGCGAGGATGAAGTCGTTCTCGGAGAGTCCGCCGATGGCGTGGGTCCAGATGGTGAAGTCGACCTTGTTGTAGTGGACCGTGAAGTCGGGGTGATGCCCCTCGTCCTCGGCGAGGGCGGCGACCCGGTCGAGGAACGCCATCGCCTCGACGAAGTTCGCGAAGACGAACTCGCGGCGGAGCCTGTCGTCCTCGGAGCGCCAGCCCGGGACCTCCCGGAGGAGGGGCGCCTGCTCGGCGGGGCCGAGCTTGGGGACCCCTCCCTCGCAGGGGACGCAGCGCTTGGCGCGCAGGCCGGAGGGAGCCGCATCGGCACTGGCGCCGGGGACCTCTCCACAGGTGACGAAGTCGTGGATCGCGGCGGCGACCTGGTCGGGCGCGAACCAATGCATCATGTGCCCCACCTCCGGCAGCTCGAGCAGCTTGGCGTGGGGGAGGGCGGCGCGGCGATCGGCCTGATCGGCGGCGCGGTAGCCTTCGCTGCCGTCGACGAGGAGGGTCGGCGCCCGGATCGCCCGGAGGAACTCGATGAAGTTCTCGGTGCGAAAGGGGTAGGGGCCCCGGGTCTGGTGGATGGGATCGAAGCTCCAGCGGAAGCCGCCGTCGACCGGGGCGGTGGAGTGGCCGGCGAGCTCGAGGCCCAGCTCGTCGGAGAGACTCGGGTTCTGGATCCGCATCCGACCCAGGGCCTCCTCCAAGGTCGCCATCACCCGGGGGGCCCGCTCCCGCACCATGCGGACCGAGTCGACCCACTTGGCGGCCCGGACCGGCAGGGGCACCGGCTTGCCCTCTTCCGGTCCCAGGCCCTCCAGGAGGATCAGCTTCTCGACCCGCTCGGGGAAGCTCCCGGCAAAGAGCGCCGCGGCGGTGCCGCCCATGCTGTGGCCGACCAGGTGGAGGGGGCCGGGGACGAGCTGGCGGACCAGGTCCGCCAGATCGGCGACGTAGTCCATGAAGTGGTAGTAGCCCCCGGCCCCGACCCACTCGCTCTCGCCGTGGCCGCGCCAGTCGAAGGCGATCACCCGGTGGCCCTTGGCCACCAGGCGCTCGGCCACCTGGCGGAAGCTGAAGCCCACGTCGAGGAAGCCGTGGGCGCAGAGGATGGTGGCGGCGGGGGCCGCCCCGGTGCCAGCGGGCTCCCAGCGGATCACATGGTGGAGGAGGCCGTTGGCGCGAAGCGTCTCTTCTCGGCTGCCGGACATCGTGGTCGTCGTCCCTCTCCCGCCTCGCTCTCCCGGGGATCGGGAGCGGCGCGGGGCGGCCATCCTACCCGGGGTGGCGCTGTGTGAAGAGAGATCTTGGCTCGGCGATGGAGGGGCTTGGGCCGCGGCTCGCAAGTCAGCTGGCCCGGCCCGAGCCTTCGACCGCGTCAGGGATGCTGGGCGTGGCCCTCGTCCCAGACCCGCCGGGTGATGCACTCCTGGAGGTAGGAGAGGTGGCGCTGCTCGTCCCGGTAGTTCGATTCGACCAGCTTGCGCAGGTCGTCGGGCCACGGCTCCTTGGCGGCCTTGGCGTAGTGGTTGTTCACCAGGGTCTCGTTGGCCTGCATGGCCCGGATGGCGGATTCGTTGCCCATCCGCGCGCGGATCGCGGTCATCTGCTTGAGGAAGAAGCCCTTGGCGGAGCCCCGATCGTGGGGCTTGCCCCCCTGGGCCTGCACCGCAGCGGAGAGGCGCTGGATGTGCTGGCGGTGGTCGTTCTGGAAGGTTCGAAGCTGGGACCGGACGGACTCGATGCTGATCTCCTGGATCGCCTCCTCGTAGGAATTGACTGCATCGAAATCGAGCTTGATTAGATCATTGAGACGTTCCACGTATTTCGTTTTTTCCATGATTGCCCTCGCTCCTTCAAACCAATGCCGACACGAACGCGGTTCAGCTTTCTCGTGCGGTGGGTCAAGGTAGGGATCCGGGCAGATGTACGACAGCGCCCGCCATGGCCCTCATCGGGGCGACGAGGAGTCTTTCCCACCCGAAACTTGACGGCGATGGGTGCTCCGGGAGACGAGTGTTCATGCCCTTCTTTCGATGGATCGCCTGCATCGCCCCCCTCCTCGTCGGATGCGCCTCGGTCCAGATGGTCCCCGAGACCCTCCCCGACGAAGAGGAGACCATCTCGCTTCGCTTCGGCTGGGAGCCCGGGGAGCGCGCGCAGGTCAGCGTCGCCCGCTCGGTCCTGGGTTGGACCCCGAGGGGTCCCGACCGGCAGGAGATCGCGCTGCGTTACGAGCTGGAGCTCGAGAAGGACGAAGGCGACGAGGAGCTGCTCCTGATCCGGCGGCGAGAGCTGAACATCGACGCGATGCCTGCGATCTGGGATCCGAGCGCCGTCGAGATGGCAGCGATGGAGCTGGGCCAGCCCGATTGGAGGGTCAGCGCGGAGGGGAACCTCGTGGGGATCGGAACCCCCGCCAAGGCCCAGGCGACGGCTGCTTCGCTCCTGGGCAGGATGGCCAAGTCGGGGCAGGTTCCGGAGTCGTTCAAGAGCCGCCTCGCGGAGCTCTTCAGCGAGGAGGGGATCCACGACAGGGCCAACGCCTCCTGGGACCACCTGGTCGGCCTCTGGTCCGGCGGAGATCTCGAGGTGGGCAGGGTCTACCACGCCCGCGATCGGATGTCGGTGGACGCCCTGGGGAACATCTCGCTGGAGATGCTCTTCGAGATGAAGCTGGTCGGGCGGGTGCCGTGCATGGAGGGTGAAGACGCCGAGAGCTGCGTTCTCCTCGAGCTCCGCGCTGCTCCGGAGCCGAGCCAGCACCCCCGCCTCCTCGCCTTCGTCTCCACCCTCTTTCCCCACCCAGCCAGCGACATCCGGATCGAGGAGCGGATCGAGGTGATCGCCGAGCCCGAGACCATGCGCCCCCATCGGTTCTCCGCCACGCGTGCGGTGATCATCCCGTTCCACGCCGTCGAAGGACGGATGCCGCCGAGCTTCGAGCAGCGGGACGAGCGCCTCCTCACCTTCCGCTGGACCAGCGCCCTGGAGACGCCAGGGGTGGAGCAGGCGAGGGCCCCCTGACCTCGTCCCGCCGGCTTCAGCCGGGACGGCTCTCGTAGCTGTCCCATTCACACATCGTTACCCAAGTTGACGTCCCCCTTCGGGGTGGTCAGCGTCAAGTGGTGCGATGGAGCCCTGCGAGCAACCCGACGATCGAGGAGGTGGAGGTCTCCGCCTATCGGTTCCCCACCGACGGCCCCGAATCCGACGGGACCATCGAGTGGAACGAGACCACTCTGGTGCTGGTCGAGGTCCAGGGGGGAGGGAGGCGGGGGCTCGGCTACACCTACACCCACCACGCGGCTGCCTCCCTGATCCGCGACGTCTTCGTGCCCCTCCTCGTCGGGCAGCCCGTCTTCGACATCGGCAGGCTGAAGGTGGTCCTCGACGACTCCACGCGAAACATCGGCAGGCCCGGACTCTCCGCCGAGGCCGTCTCCGCGGTGGATGTGGCGCTCTGGGATCTGAAGGCGCGGATCGTCGGGCTCCCGCTGCAGCAGCTCCTCGGCGAGGTTCGCCAGCATGTCTCCATTTATGGGAGCGGCGGCTTCACCTCGTACTCGGAGAGGCGCCTGGCGGAGCAGCTCGGGAGCTGGGCGGAGGCGGGGCTCCCTGCAGTGAAGATGAAGGTGGGGCGGGATCCTGCAGCGGATCCGGCCCGGGTGAGCGCGGCCCGCCTGGCCATCGGCCCCAGGGTCGACCTCTTCGTCGACGGAAACGGCGCCTACGAGCAGCGGCAGACCCTCGCCCTCGCCGAAGAGTTCGCGGCCCTCGGGGTCAGCTGGCTGGAGGAGCCCGTCCCCGCAGGTGACGTCGAGGGCCTGCGCTTCATCCGGGAGCGCCTCCAGGCGGGGATGCGGATCGCGGCTGGGGAGTACTGCAGCGAGAGCCTGGATTTCCTGCGCCTCCTGCGCCCGGGGGCGGTGGACGTCCTGCAGGCGGACGCGACCCGCTGCGGCGGGGTCACGGGCTTCCTGCAGGCGGCGGCGCTCTGCGAGGCGTTCAACCTCCCGCTCTCCCCGCATACGGCGCCATCGATCCACCTCCCGCTCTGCTGCGCCGTCCGCTGCAAACTCGAGCCCCTCGAGTACTTCTACGACCACGTGCGGATCGAGCAGCTCTTCTTCGACGGCGCCCAGCTCCCGCGCCACGGCCAGCTCCAGCCGGACGAGACCGCCCTCGGCCTGGGGCTCCGGCCCCGGCACGCCGAGATGGAGGCGTATCGGATCCAATGACAGCCGCCCCCGCCCGAGCGGCGATGGCGGCGAATCGAAAGGAAGACGCGATGGCCCAGACCGCAGCAGACCACCTGATCGAGCGGGTCGCCGAGTGGGGGGTGCGCCGCATCTTCGGCTACCCGGGCGACGGCATCAACGGGCTGATGGTGGCCCTCGACAAGGCCTCGGAGCAGATCGAGTTCGTCCAGGTCCGCCACGAGGAGATGGCGGCGTTCATGGCCTGCGGCCACGCCAAGTTCAGCGGCGAGGTGGGGGTCTGCATGGCCACCTCGGGGCCCGGTGCGATCCACCTCCTCAACGGCCTCTACGACGCCAAGCTCGATCACCAGCCGGTGGTGGCCATCGTCGGCCAGGCGGCGCGGCCGGCGCTGGGAGGCAGGTACCAGCAGGAGGTCGACCTCCTCAGCCTCTTCAAGGACGTGGCGGGGGAGTACGTGCAGCAGGCGTCGGTCCCCAGCCAGATCCGCCACCTGGTCGATCGCGCCTTCCGCATCGCCAAGGTCCAGCGGACCGTGACCTGCGTGATCGTCCCCAACGATCTGCAGGAGGAGGCGGCGGAGGTCACGCCGCCCCACGAGCACGGGACCATCCACTCGGGATCGAGCTTCTCGAGGCCGGTGGTGGTGCCCACCGATCGCGACCTCCACCGCGCCGCGACCATCCTGAACGAGGGGAAGCGGGTGGCGATGCTGGTGGGGGCGGGGGCCAAGGGGGCCGCCGAGGAGATCCTCCAGGTCGCCGATCTCCTGGGCGCCGGCGTGGCGAAAGCGCTCCTGGGCAAGGAGGTGGTCCCCGACGCGGCGCCAGGGGTGACAGGCTCCATCGGCCTCCTGGGGACGGAGCCGAGCTCCGACATGATGCGAGGCTGCGACACCCTGCTCATGGTGGGCACCAGCTTCCCCTACTCCGAGTTCCTGCCCAAGGAGGGGCAGGCCCGCGGGGTGCAGATCGACATCGACGGGAGGATGCTGAGCATCCGCTATCCGATGGAGCTCGCGCTGGTCGGCGACAGCCGCGAGACCCTGCGCCTGCTGATCCCCAGGCTGGAGCGGAAGACCGACAGGTCCTGGCGGGAGGGGATCGAGGCGGGGATGGCGGACTGGCGAAGGACCCTCGACGGCAGGGCCACCCAGCCGGCGAAGCCCATCAACCCGCAGTTCGTCTTTCGGGAGCTCTCGCCGCGGCTGCCGAGCGGCGCCATCCTGACCAGCGACTCGGGGTCCGCCGCCAACTGGTTCGCGCGGGATCTGGAGCTGCGCCCGGGGATGATGGCCTCCCTCTCCGGCAACCTGGCCACCATGGGGCCCGGGGTCCCCTACGCGATCGCGGCGAAGATGGAGTTCTCCAGCCGCCCCGTGATCGCCCTGGTGGGGGACGGGGCCATGCAGATGAACGGCCTCAACGAGCTCCTGACCGTGGCCAAGTACTGGAGGCGTTGGAAGACGCCGACCTTCGTGGTCCTCGTCCTCAACAACCGCGACCTGAACCAGGTGACCTGGGAGCTCCGGGCCATGGCGGGGAGCCCGAAGATCGAGGCGGCCCAGGAGGTCCCCGACTTCCCCTACGCCGCCTTCGCCGAGGCCATCGGCCTGCGAGGGATGCGGGTCGATCAGCCGGATCAGGTCGCTGCCACCTGGGACGCAGCCCTCTCCTCGGATCGGCCGGTGCTCCTCGAGGCCCGGGTCGATCCGGAGGTGCCGCCGCTGCCGCCTCACATCACCCTGGCCCAGGCGAAGGCCTTCGCGAGCACGATCTGGAAGGGGGATCCGAGCCAGGGGCACATGCTCCGCCAGGTCTTCCGGGATTGGTACGGAGGCAAGCGGGGGCCGTGAGGGGCTGGGCCTCGCTTCGCTGCGCCGCGGCGGGACCCGGAACTCGAGGCGAAGATCGCAGCGGCAGCGCTCGCCGCCGCGATCGGGGCTCCCTGCTGCGGGGGTGGGCGCGGGTCCGCGAGGGACCATGATCCTCTGCTGAACCTCCGGAAAGGTGGATGGACATGGAGACGGGACCGGTCCTCGAGGTGCCCATCGGGACGGGCAGGGCACCAGCGCCCGCCCCCTCGACCTCCTCGGTGGAGGCGGCGCTGCGCGAGGTGGTGGAGGGCGAGGTCCGCTTCGACGACACCAGCCGCGCGCTCTACGCCACCGACTCCTCGAACTATCGCCAGACGCCGATCGGCGTGGTGATCCCGAAGAGCCTCGACGACGTGGTGGCGACGGTGGAGGTCTGCCGCAGCCATCGGGTGCCGATCCTCTCCCGCGGCGGGGGGACCAGCCTGGCGGGGCAATGCTGCAACGTCGCCGTGGTGATCGACTGGAGCAAGTACCTCGGCGGCATCCAGGAGATCGATCCGGTGCGGCGGACGGCGACGGTCCTCCCCGGCACCGTCCTCGACACCCTGCGCGGCAGGGCGAGGGATCGTCACCAGCTCACCCTCGGACCCGATCCCTCCACCCACGACCGTTGCACCATCGGCGGCATGATCGGGAACAACTCCTGCGGCACCCACGCCCAGATGGCGGGGACCATGTCCGAGAACGTGGAGGCGCTGGAGATCCTCACATACGACGGCCTCCGGATGTGGGTGGGCAAGACCAGCGACGTGGAGCTAGCCGAGATCCTGCGGGCGGGTGGCCGCAGGGCCGAGATCTACCGCGCCCTCCTCAAGCTCCGCCTCGACCATGGGGACGAGATCCGGGCTCGCTTTCCCCCGATCCCCCGCAGGGTCTCCGGCTACAACCTGGACTCCCTCCTCCCGGAGAAGGGCTTCGACGTGGCGCGGGCCCTGGTGGGGACCGAAGGGACCTGCGTCACCGTCCTGCGTGCGAAGGTGCGCCTCGTCTACGATCCCCCCCATCGGGCGCTGCTCGTGGTGGGATATCCGGACATCTTCGAAGCCGGCGACCGGATCGGCGAGCTCGACCGGTTCAAGCCGCTGGCCCTCGAGGGGATGGACGAGGGGCTGATCGATCGCGCCAGGCGCAAGGGCCTCCACGTCGATTTCCTGCGGGAGCTCCCGCAGGGAGGAGGCTTCCTCGTCGTCGAGTTCGGCGGAGATACGAGGGAGGAGGCGCGGGAGCGGGCAGAGGAGGTGCAGGATCGCCTCCGCCGGGAGAAGGATCTGGTCTCCTCCAAGGTCTTCGACGATCCGGCGCACCAGCGCCACATCTGGACGGTCCGGGAGTCGGGGCTCGGCGCCACCGCCAGGGTCCCGGGGATGCCGGACACCTGGGAGGGCTGGGAGGACTCGGCGGTCCCGCCGGAGCGGCTGGGGGATTATCTGCGTGATTTTCGCAGGCTCCTCGACCGCCACGGCTACGACGCCGCGCTCTACGGCCACTTCGGTCAGGGATGTCTCCACTGCAGGATCGACTTCGATTTCGAGACAGCGGAGGGGAGGGCCCGCTACCGGGTCTTCATGGAGGACGCGGTCGACCTGGTGGTCCATTACGGCGGTTCCCTCTCGGGCGAGCACGGCGACGGCCAGTCCCGGGCGGAGTTCCTGCCGAAGATGTTCGGCGATCGGCTGGTGGGGGCCTTCCGGGAATTCAAACAGATCTGGGATCCGGACGGGATGATGAACCCCGGCAAGGTGGTCGATCCCTACCGCATCGACGAGAACCTGCGCCTGGTGACGCCTCGTTGGCTGCCGCAGACACATTTTCAGTTCCCCGACGACGACGGCAGGATCGAGCGGGCGGCGCTCCGCTGCGTGGGGGTGGGGCTCTGCCGCCGCCACGAGGGCGGGGTGATGTGTCCGAGCTACATGGTCACCCGGGAGGAGATGCACTCCACCAGGGGCAGGGCCCATCTGCTCTTCGAGCTCTTGCAGGGTGAGACCCTCCAGCAGAGCTGGCGGGACGAAGGGGTGAAGGAGGCCCTCGATCTCTGCCTCGCCTGCAAGGGCTGCAAGGGCGAATGTCCGGTGAACGTCGACGTCGCCACCTTCAAGGCGGAGTTCTTGTCTCATTATTACGAGGGGCGGCTGAAGCCCCGCACCGCCTACGCGATGGGCCTGATCATGGTCTGGATGCGGCTCGCCCGCTTCGCGCCCTGGCTGGTGAACCTCGTCCTGCAGAGCGCCTCGCTGGGACCCCTGGCCAAGTGGATGGGGGGCATCGATCCGCGCCGTGCGATCCCGAAGCTGGCGGCTCGTTCGTTCCAGCAGGCCGTGGCCCGGAGGCGACAGGCGAAGGACGCGGGGATGGGCAAGCGGGTGGTCCTCTGGCCCGACACCTTCAACAACCACTTCCATCCGGAGAGCGCCCAGGCGGCACTCGAGGTCCTGGAGGGAGCGGGCTACGAGGTGGTCGTCCCGAGGGAGGCGGTCTGCTGCGGCAGGCCCCTCTACGACTTCGGGATGCTGGACACGGCGAAGCGCTTCCTCCGTCGCACCCTGGACCAGCTCGACCCCTACATTGAGGCGGGGACCCCGATCGTCGGCCTCGAGCCGAGCTGTGTCTCGGTTTTTCACGACGAGCTCCCCAACCTCTTCCCCGAGGACCCCAAGGCCAAGAAGCTGCGCTCGCTCTTCTTCTCCTTCGGAGACTTCCTCGAAAAGGAAGACATCGATCTGCCGAAGCTGGAGATGGACGCGATCGTCCAGGGGCATTGCCACAGTCAGTCGTTGGAGAAGCTTCACGGTGACCGGGCGGTGATGGAGCGGATGGGGCTGCGCTATCGGATCCCCGAGGCTGGCTGCTGCGGGATGGCGGGGGCCTTCGGATACGAGGAGGGGACCAAGTACGAGGTGGCCCAGGCCTGCGGCGAGCGGGCCCTCCTGCCCCACGTCCGGAACGCGGACACCTACGCCCTGGTGATCGCCGACGGCTTCAGCTGCCGGAAGCAGATCGAGGACGGCACCGGCAGGGCGCCGCTGCACCTCGCCGAGGTGATCCGCTACGCCCAGCGGTACGGTCCCCTGGGCACGCGCAGCCCCTACCCCGAGCGGATCGCCACAGGCGCCGGCGGGCGGGCCCACCTGCAGGTTTCACTCGCCCCTGCCGTCATCGCGCTGGGCGCCTTCGCCGCCGTCGCCTTTCTGCTGCGGGGGCGGGACTGAGGGGGCGCGCTAGAGGCTCCAATAGCTGAGGTGGTCGGGGACCCGCTTGGGATCGATGAAGCTCTTCACGTCCACGAGGATCCCGCCGCGGCGGATCCGGTCGAAGAGGTCCTCCGGGTCGAGCTCGAGGTAGGGGCGATGGGCCACAGCGAGGACCAGCGCGTCCAGGCCCTTCAGGTCGCTGAGCTCCGAGAGCCCGATCCCCAGGGCCGCCTCCGCGTGGCCGGGCTTCACGTAGGGATCGTGGGCGAAGATGGTGGCGCCGAAGTCGCGCAGCTCCCGGATGATCTCGGGGACCCGGCTGTTGCGGATATCCGAGACATTCTCCTTGAAGGTGAGGCCCATCACCCCCACCCGTGCCCCCTTGATGATCCCCCCGTTGCGGGCGAGGAGCTTGATCAGGCGCTGGGCCACGTGCTGCCCCATGGAGTTGTTGATCCGGCGCCCTGCGAGGATCACCTGGGGCAGGTAGCCCAGCTCCTCCGCCTTGTGGGTGAGGTAGTAGGGGTCCACGCCGATGCAGTGGCCGCCGACCAGGCCCGGCGAGAAGGGGAGGGCGTTCCACTTGGTGCGCATCGCCGAGACCACGTCCGCGGTGCGGATCTGGAGACGGTCGCAGATCATCGCCACCTCGTTCATCAAGGCGATGTTGATGTCGCGCTGGGAGTTCTCGATCACCTTGGCCGCCTCCGCCACCTTGATCGAGCTGGCCTGGAAGACCCCAGCCGGGACGATGGCGCCGTAGGCAGCCGCCACCCGCTCGAGGGTGGGGCCGTCCTCGCCCGAGACGATCTTGACCACGTTCGAGAACGTGTTCGTCTTGTCGCCCGGGTTGATCCGCTCCGGGGAGTACGCGAGCTTGAAGTCCTCGCCCTGGCGCAGCCCCGACGCCCTGGCGAGGATCGGGCCGCAGATCTCCTCCGTCACCCCCGGGTAGACCGTGGACTCGTAGACCACCACGGCGCCTGGGCCGAGCACCCGCCCCACCGCCTCGGACGCCTGGATCAGGGGGCTGAAGTCGGGGCGGTTGTGCTTGTCCACAGGAGTGGGGACCGCGACCACGAAGAAGGTCGTGCCCCGCAGATCGTCCAGCTCGGTGGTGAAGCGGAGCGACGTCTCCCGCAGCTCCTCCGCTTCCGACTCCCCGCTGGGGTCCTCCCCCGATCGAAGTGCGTCCACCCGCTCCCGGGAGATGTCGTAGCCCACCGTCTCCGGGTAGGCCTTCGCGAAGGCCAGCGCAACGGGGAGCCCCACGTACCCCAGTCCCACCACCCCGATCTTCTCGCCCACGGCGCCCCCCATCCTCGCGCGAGTTCTTCAGCCGGCAGCAGGAGGATGCGCATCGGAGGCAAGGGCGGCATCACCCGTCGCCTGCCTCGCGGGCTCTCCCCCTCCCGGCAAACCAGGGGTAGAGGGTCGGGAAGACGAAGAGGGTGAGCAGGGTGGAGGTGAAGAGGCCGCCCACCACCACCGTCGCCAGCGGGCGCTGGACCTCGGCGCCGATCCCCGTCGCCAGCATCATCGGAACGAAGCCGAGGGCTGCGACCAGGGCCGTCATCAGCACCGGCCGGGAGCGGGAGAGGGCTGCGTCCTTCGCCGCCTCCGCAGGTGGCATCCCCGCCGCCTCGTTCTGCCGGAGGCGATGCATGAGGACCACCCCGTTCAAGGTGGCGATCCCCGAGAGCGCGATGAAGCCGATGATCGCCGAGATCGAGAGGGGCATCCCGCGGATCCAGAGGGTCGCGATCCCGCCGACGGTGGCGAAGGGGACCTGGGTGAGGAGGATCGCAGCGGGCCGCACCTCGTGGAAGTTGGCGACGAGGAGGGAGAAGATCAGCAGCAGGACGATCGGGATCACCACCGCCAGCCGCCGGTTGGCGGCGCTCAGGTTCTCGATCTGCCCGCCCCACTCCCAGCGGATCCCCTCGACCTTCGAGAGGGCGGGCTCCACCGCCTGCTTGGACGCCTCGGCGACCTCGCCCAGGGAGCGCTCCCGGACGTTGAAGCCGATGACGATCCTGCGCTGGCTGTCGTCGTGGGCGATCATGCTGGGTGTGTCGACGGTCTTCACGTCCGCCACGTGGGAGAGGGGGACGAGCCTGCCGCCCGGACCCACCACCGGCAGCTCCCCGAGGCCGAAGGCGCTGGTGCCGGCGCCGAGGCGGAGCATGATCGGCACCTCGATCGCCCCCAGCCAGGTGGTGCCCACCTGGATCCCCACGCGAACCGCGCTGACGGCGTCGAGGACGTCGGAGGCCTGCAGCCCCGCCTGCGCCGCTGCGATCGGCTTGGGGGAGACCTCGAGCAGCGCCACGTTGGGCGGCGTGAGCACCCGCACGTCCACCGCGCCGTCGACCTCCGCGATCGCGTCCCGCGCCGACTCCGCGAGGCCGCGCAGCTCGTTGAGATCCTGGCCGTAGATGCTCAGCGAGATATCCGAGACATCGCCGCCCACCAGCTCGTTGAAGCGCATCTGGATCGGCTGGGTGAAGGCGAAGTCGCTGGCGGGATCGTCTTCGATCAGCGCCGTCTCGATCTCGCCGATGAGCTGCTCCCGGGTCAGGCCCGGCCTCCAGTTCTCCCGCGGCGCGATGTGCACGAAGACATCGGCCTGATCGAGGCCCATGGTGTCGGTGGCGATCGCTGGGCTCCCGATCCGCGAGGCGATGGAGAGCACCTCCGGCGCCGCCGCCAGCACCACCTGCTCCATGTGCCCGGCGTCCCGCACGGCGGAGTCGATCGAGATGTCCGGCGCCCGGGTGGTCTGGATCACCAGATCCCCTTCGTCGAGCTGGGGGATGAACTCGGTCCCCAGGCTGGCGAAGACCGCGCCCCCCGCGACCAGGAGGGCGGCGGCGACGGCGGCGACGACGAAGGGGCGCCGGCTCACGTTCGGCAGGGACCTGCCGTAGACCGAGTCGATCACGCGGATCAGCAGGGGATCCCGCCGGGGCACGTCGCGGGGACGCAGCAGCCAGCTCGAGAGGGCCGGGACCACGGTGAGGGCGTAGATCAGCGAGCCCGAGAGGGCGAAGACCATGGTGAGCGCCATCGGACGAAACATCTTGCCGTCCACGCCGGTGAGGGAGACCACGGGCACGTAGACCAGGAGGATGACGAGCACGGAGAAGAAGACGGGGCGGGCCACGCTGCGGGCCACCTCGGCGGTGTAGCGGCGGCGGCCGGCGCCGTCGGTGTTCAGCCTGGCGAGCTCCGGGTGGGCGCGGGGATCCAGCCGGTGGAAGATCGCCTCCACCATCACCACCGCGCCGTCCACCACCAGGCCGAAGTCGATGGCGCCGAGGCTCATCAGGTTCCCCGGGATCTGCAGCATCACCATGCCGGCAGCGGCGAAGAGCATGGAGAACGGGATCGCGCTCGCCACGATCAGGCCAGCGCGCAGGCTCCCGAGCATGGCGAAGAGGATGATCACCACCAGGAGCCCGCCCTCGAGGAGGTTCTTGCTCACCGTGTGGAGGGTCGCGTCGACCAGATCGCTGCGATCGTAGACGACCTCGAGCCGGACGTCGTCGGGGAGCGCCCGATGCAGCTCGGGGAGCAGGGCGTGGATGCGATCCATCACCACCAGGGCGTTCTCGTCCCGGAGCATCAGGGCCATCACGTAGACCAGCTCGCCGGCGCCGTTCGCAGTGGCGGCGCCCAGCCGCGGCAGGCTCCCCCAGCCCACGTCCGCCACGTCGGAGACCCGCAGGATCTCGCCGTCCTCGTCGATCCGGACCACGGCGGCGCCGATCTGGGAGGGATCGGTGGGCCTGGCGAGGCCGCGCAGGAGGGCCTGGCCGCCACCCGCCGGGAGGCTCTCGCCTGCCGCGCTGCCAGACGCGTGAAGGAGCGCCTCCTGGAGCTCGGCGAGGGAGAGCTCCCGCGCCGCGAGGCGGGTGGGGTCTGCCTCGACCGACAGGGTGCGCGCCTCGCCGCCCCAGGTGTTGACCTCGACCACCCCGGGGACCGAGCGGAGCAGGGGCGAGGTCCGCAGCTCGGCGATCTCGAGGAGCTCCGCCGGCGAGCGGGAGGGAGAAGAGAGGGTGAACTGGAAGATCTCACCGAGGCCGCCGGAGTGGGGCCCCAGCTCCGGCGCCTCGGCGCCCTCCGGCGTCCGCACCGTCGCCAGCCGCTCGGCGACGAGCTGGCGGGCCCGGTAGGGATCCACGTCGTCGCGGAAGATCACGTTGACCGCGGAGAGGCCCGGACGCGAGGAGCTCCGCTGGGTCGCCAGCCCGGGGAGGCCGCCGACCGTCGACTCGATCGGCCGGGTGATCAGGAGCTCCACCTCCTCCGGCGTGAAGCCCGGCGCACGGGTGAGGACGAGGACCTGGTTCGGCGTGATGTCCGGGAGGGCATCGAAGGAGAGCTGCGAAGCGAAGACCGAGAGGACCACCACGAAGAGGGCGGCGAGGGAGAGGACCAGGCCCCGCCGCTCCACCGAGCCTTGTACGATTCGCTCGATCATGGGGCCTGGCCTGCTCCGAAGTGGACCGCGTCGCTCGCGACCTCGTCGCCGACCCGCAGCTCGCCCACCACGATGGCGTCGGTCCCCGAGGAGGTGAGGACCCGCACCGGCACCCGCTGGGCCTCCTCGCCGCTGCGGCGATAGACGTAGGCCTTCCCGTCGGAGAGCATCAGGGCCAGGGTGGGGATCGCCACCGCGTTCATCCCCTCGGGGATCGAGACCCGCAGCACCCCCGAGGCCCCGGAGGGGATCGGCTCCTCCGGGTCGAGGAAGAGCTCCCGGCTCCCGTCCCGCCGATCCACGAGGGGGGAGGTGGAGACGAGCCGAAGCGGGATCTCGCTGCCGTCGCTCCTGACGAAGCGCAGGCTGGCGCCGTCGGGGAGGGGACCCGCGAGGCGCGCGACCACCCGGCCCTGGCCCTCGCCGATCACCCGGGCCAGCGGCGCGCCGGAGGCCTCACGGACCGAGCCGAGGGGCGCGTCCACCGCGACCAGCACCCCGGCGATCGGGCTGCGGATCGTCAGGACCCCGGAGCTGGCGAGCTGGCGGATCGCGTCGGCGCCCTGCACACCCGCGGCCCCCAGGATCGACTCCGCCATGAGCTTCTCCGCCCGCGCTTCCCCGAGGGCGCCCTCGACCTCGGCGAGGTCGCTGAGCCGGGTGAGGCCGTGTTCGGAGAGCGCCTCGAGCTGTGCCTTTCTCTTCCCGTGGACCTCGATCCGGAGGTTGGCGGCACGCAGCTTTCCCGCAGCGTCCACCACCTCCGGCATCACCACGTCGAAGAGGGGGGCGCCGGCCTCGACCCGATCACCCACCCGCGCGTGGACCGCGAGGATCCGCGCCGCGTAGGGCGAGGAGAGGGAGGCCTCGGCCCCCGCCGCGACGACGACCTGGGCAGGGGCGTCGAGGAGCGAGAGGCCCTTGGTGTCCCGCACCTCGACCCACGGGCTTCTGGCGCTGGACGCAGACGGACGCTCGGCCTTCGGTGGCGCGGGCACTTCGGTGGCGCAGCTCAGCGAGGTGAATCCCGCGATCAGGACGAGGAGGACTCTCATTTCGGACCTTCTTCCGAGGGGATCGCGTCGAGGAGGAGGGAGAGGCGCGCCCGGGCCGCGGCTGCGTCTGCCCGCGCGTATTGGACGCGGGCCAGGACCTGGGCGAGGTTTCTGCGCGCTCGCAGCAGGTCGATGATCGTCGATTCGCCGACGTTGAACGAGGTCTCCACGAGGCGCGCCGCCTCCTGCGCCGAAGGGAGGAGCTCCTCCTCGAAGACCGCGAGGGCCTCGGCGGTGTGCTTCACCTCGTGCTCGAACATGGCGGCGAGGGCGCGCGCAGCCGATCGCGCTGCTTCCTTCGCACCCTCCGCCTCTCGGGAGGCAGCCAGGAGGACGCTCTTCTCCCGCTGGCCCCGATCGAAGATCGGGAGGCTGAACGAGAGGACCCCGTACCACGCCTTGTCCCGAGGGCCGTCCTGCTTGTAGGAGGCGCCGACCCCGAGCCAGGGTGCCACCTCCGCCTCCAGCTCGCGGACGCGGGATCGGGCAGCGACCGCCTGCATGGAGGCCATCGCCGCTTCGGGGAGCCTCTCCACCAGGGCGAGGCGCCTGCGCAGCTCCTCTTCCGTCGGAAGGTCGGCGGAGGGGAGCGCCCCGCGCGCCAGGAGCGCCGTGGGCCGCTCGAGCTGGAGCAGGCGAGAGAGCTCCAGGCCCACGTCGTGGACCTCACCTTCCAGGCCGACCTGGAGCAGGCGGGTCTCCGCGAGGTGGGTGCGGGCCTCTGCCACTTCACTGCTCGTGAAGGCCCCTGCCGCCTGGCCCTCCTCGAAGCGGGCGAGGAGCTCCTGGACATAAGAGACCTCGTCCTTCGCTCGCTCGAGGGCCTGGGTCGCGCCCCAGAGCGCGCAGAAGCCCGTCGCCGCCTCGAGGCGCAGACCCAGGGAGAGGGAGGCTGCCTCCAGCGCCAGCGCGTCCGACTCTGCCCGGCTCGCTGCCCGCCTCGACGAGCCCAGCCTCGAGAGGGGGATCGGCTGCACGAGGGTGACCTCGGCCGCGAGCCCGCCCTCCGGACCCTGGCGAACACCGGGCGAGACTACGAGCTCCGGGTTCCCGAGGCCCGTCGATCGATCGCCGATCTCCCGCGCCGCGCGCGACGCGACCAGGGCCGCCTGAACCGTAGGCGCCATCGCCGCCAGCTCGAGCGCCTCCTCGTAGGTGAGCTGCAGCCGCTCCTGGCCGGGGAGGTGGGGATCCGCAACGGCGTGCGCCGAGGCCTCTGCCCCGAGGGCGCCTGCGGGGGGGAGGGAGCCTACGAGGAGAAGGGCGAGGCGCAGGGGCTTCATGGGCCGCATCCTACACTCCGATGTTCATTTCCGTTCGGAATCATCAGCGGGGTGCATCGCGAAAGTCGACACATGTGGCAGATCTCGAGGGCGCTGTGCATCCTTCGGAATGCTCGCGGAGGGAGGCCCCGATGGAAGAGCTCCAGGAAGAGATGGCGTGGAGCAACCTGGCAGGTCGCGCGGTCGAGCAGCCGCGCAGGGTCCTCACCTGCTTCTGGGCGGGCCAGATCGCCGGGCTCGTCTTCCTGGCGGCCTGGGTGATCGCCTATCTGGGCTTTCGCAGCGGCGAGCCCTTCGACTGGCCGATCCGGGTGGTGGCGTCGTTCGTACTGGGGGAGGCCGCCCTCGGATCCGCCACGGCGTTGGTCTGGGTCGTCGGGATCCTGGTGAACCAGCTCCTCCCCGCGCTCTTCTGGTCCATGGCCTTCGCCTGGGTGGCGATGAGCCCGCGCTTCACCGTCCGCATGTCGACCTGCGTGAGCCTGGGCCTCTTCATCGGCCTCGCGTCGATGTGGATCGACGTCTTCTTCCTGATCCCGCCGTTGATGGGGGTGCTGCACGATCAGGATCTCTGGTGGCGCCACCTCCCCCGGGCCTGGGACTGGATCGCGCACATCGCCTACGGGATGTCTCTCGGATGGTTCTTCGCCGTGCTCCAGCCGCGGATCGAGAAGGAGCGGGTGGACTGAATCATCGGGGCACGGACTCGGATCGTTCGTCGCGACACGGGCCCGTCCCCGCTACTGCCGAGGGACCAGGCGGTAGAACGGAGCCACAGCGCGTTCCACCTGCAGGGTGTGTCGCCCGTAGCGTTCGACGCGGATCGTGCCGAGCACCGTGGTCCAGGGGCCCTCCGCAGAGTCGCCAGCATCGAGCTGGTAGACCTGCCCCGGGGTGAGGCTCGTCGTCTCGATGGTGAGCCTGCCCTCGTCGTAGACGATCTTCGGATTGCCCCAGGGCCTCGCCAGCGGCTCGCCGACGAAGAGCCCTTCCCCTGGCCAGGCCACGCTCTTCCAATAGGCCTCGACGACCGTCGCCCCCTGGAAGTAGTTGGCCACCATCAGCGGGATGAAGGGAAATTTGGTCCGATAGTTACAGGGCTCCCGCAGGGTCCCGTAGCTCGCGGTGACCCCTGCCTGCAGCCACTCGATCACGCTCATCTGGGAGCCAGCCGGGATCGAGCCTCCGAAGGAGGTGAGGTGATCGGCGACGGCGCCGGGGAGGTAGGTGTTGGTCTCGATCGAGGGGACCGTCGTCAGCCCCGTGAAGTAGAAGAGCACGTCCTCCTCGCCTTCGATCGCGTTGCTCCCTTCCCCGGAAGCGTTGTCGACGAAGGTGAAGCGCAGGCCGTCGTCGTGTCCCAGGGCGCTCTCCAGGATCTCGTGCTGGGCACCTCCCTCCTGCATCGGAGCGGAGAAGCGCACGTTCCGAGCACCGTCGGAGGTCGAGACCATCCATCCTTCGCCGGTGGGGCGGGTGTCGTCCGAGGCGATCCCCCTGTCGATCAGGGCCTTCACCTCGTCCAGGCTCTCCCCCGCCAGCATCATCGTCGGCCGGATCTTCCAATCGTCGTAGGGCGCCACAGACGAGGATCCATAATAGAGCGACGCCTTGGTGGGGGCGCAGGTCTGATCGCTCGTGTTGCAGAAATCGGTGTCGAAGGCCCCGAACGCGACGGCGGTGGTCAACGACATGCAGTCCACCCGGGAGGGATGGGTCCAGCTCACGGCGTAGGCCTGGATCGTCGCAGGTGTGTTGGCGAGGGCCTCGGCGAAGTGCTCGGCGAAGGCCTCGCGCCCGATGTTCTGCTGGCCGGTGGTCGGGAAGCTGAGATGGATCACGTTCTCGGCGGGGATCCCCCTGCGCTCCTGGTAGTAGGCTGCCACCGCCACCGACTGGGGATCCTGATCGTTGACGAGGATCGCGAGCTCCCGAGCCTCGAGGCCGGTCTTGAAGGAGAGGACGGTGGGAGCCTCCTCGGGGAAGGTGTCGCCTCCTCCTCCGCCTCCGGCTTCTCCTCCATCGCCACCCTCTCCGCCGACGCCCCCGCCCCCATCCATGCTCCCGCCGGCACCGCCTCCTCCCTCATCCCCACACCCCCCGCCCATGAGCAGGAGGGAAGCGCCGAGGGAGAGCGCCGCCAGGAAGCGGAGAACACGCCGAGAAGAGAGCCAAGCGAGGTCGGGCATCTGCGATCCTTTCGCCAGTTCGCTGTCGACCTTCGGCAGCTTGCAGCTGGTCGAGGACACAATAGCCAAACTCAGTCGGCGCTTGGGGACCTTCCTGCGCCGTCGGCCTCGGGACCGGGGGCGTCGCCCGTGAGCTGCGGAGGCCCGCCGGGGAAGCCGGCGCGGATCGGCGGCGGGACCTGCATGGGCTCGGGAGCCCGGCTCGCCAGATCCGCCGTGGCCAGGACGGTGAGGAGGATCACGAAGAGCGGCGCGATGATCGCGAGCATCCGCACGGAGAAGCGGCTCTCGAAGAGCTCCATCGAGAACCAGCCCACGAGGATCGCCTGGACCGACGCGATCCCGATGGCGACGGGGACCGCCCACCAGCCCAGGCCCAGGTAGGAGAGGATCAGGCTCACGGCGGCGAGGCCGAGGACGATCGCGCCGATGATCGGAAAGAACCAGCGGGAGACGGGTGGCTCGCTCATCGTTGGGTCCCCAGGAGGTAGAACATGGGCCAGAGAAAGAGCCAGATCATGTCGACGAAGTGCCAGTAGAGCGCGACGATCCCGAGCCGATAGGCGCCTGTCGGATCCACCCGATCCCGGCGGATCCACCAGGCCTTCCAGCCGAGGAGCGCCACGCCGATCGCCACGTGGATCACGTGGAGGCCGGTGAGGGCGAAGTAGGTGGTGAAGAAGACGGGGAAGCCCGGATCCGGGTTCTCGGCGAAGAAGTGGCCGACGCCACCCGGGTAGATCCCGTGCGAGAAGTGCATCCCGTACTCGGTGGACTTGATCGCGATGTAGAGGACGCCGGAGGCCGCAGTTGCGGCGACCAGCCAGGTGGCGATGCGGCGCTGTCCGAGGCGGAGGAAGTTCACCGCGCTCGCCACCATGGTGCTGCCGAGGATCAGGAGGGCGGTGTTGATCGAGCCCAGGAGCTTCGAGTTGTGATCCACGCCCAGCTGGAAGGTCTCGGGATAGAGGGTGCGGTAGAAGGCGTAGATCGCGAAGAGCCCCGCGAAGAAGAGGAGCTCGCTCCCCAGGAAGATCCACATCCCCAGCTTCGCCGCATGTCTCTGTTTTTCGAGGTCCTCGAAAAAGGGCTGCACCCTGGGCGTGTACATCAGGGGCTCCTCTCGGTGGATCGGTGCCGTTCGAGCTCCGGGTCATAGAGGGGGTTCGGGCGCACCTCCCGCAGGGGGTTCGAATAGTCGTAGGGATCCTGCTCGATCAGCGGGGTCACCTCGAAATTGTGGCGGGTCGGGGGGGAGGGGACCGCCCACTCCAGGGTCCTGGCGCCCCAGGGGTTCATCGGCGCCCGGGCGCCGTAGAAGAGCGAGAAGATCAGGTAGATCAGCGCGATCGTCATCCCCAGGGCGAGGACCCAGGTGCCCGCGGTGGACATGACGTGCAGGGCCTGGAAGTGGTCGGGGTAGTAGTAGTAGCGCCTCGGCATCCCCCCGTTCCCCAGGAGGAACTGCGGGAAGAAGGTGGCGATGAAGCCGAGGAAGACGAGGATCGACGCGGCGATCCCCCACGCCTCCGAGTACATCCTGCCGGTCATCTTCGGCCACCAGTAGTGGATCGCGGCGAACCAGGCGGTGAGGGAGGCGCCCACCATGATGAAGTGAAAATGAGCCACGATGAAGTAGGTGTCGTGCCAATGGACGTCGAGGCTCGTCGCGGCGACGGCGATGCCGGTCATGCCGCCGAAGACGAAGAGAAAGAGAAAGGCGAAGACATAGACGAGGGGCGTCCGCAGGGAAATCGAGCCCTTGTACATGCTGCCCACCCAGGTGAAGACCTTGATGGCGGAGAAGATCCCCACGAACATCGAGAGGACCCCGAACACGCCTGCGTCGAAGGTGGACATCCCCGACACGAACATGTGGTGGCCCCAGGTGAGGAAGCCGGCGAAGGCGATGCCGAAGGTGGAGTAGGCGATCGCCTTGTAGGAGAGGGGGTTCTTGTGGCTGAGGGCGAGGACCACCTCGCTGATCACGCCCATGGCCGGCAGGATCATGATGTAGACGGCGGGGTGCGAGTAGAACCAGAAGAGGTGCTGGAAGAGGATCAGGTCACCGCCCCTGGCCGGATCGAAGAAGCCCCAGTCGAGGCCGTGGTCGAGGCTGATGATCAGCAGGACCATCCCCAGCACCGGGGTGGCCACCACCTGGATCACCGAGACCCCGTACATCGCCCAGACGAAGAGCGGCATCTGCATCAGCTTCATGCCCTTGGCGCGCAGGGTGTGGATGGTGACGATCAGGTTGATGCCGGTGAGGATCGTCGACCAGCCCAGGATGAAGACACCGATCAGGATCGGGACCAGGGTGGTGAAGGTCTGGCTGCTGTAGGGCGGATAGAAGGTCCAGCCCGTATCGGCTCCTCCTGCGACCAGCCCCACCACCGTCACGATCAGGCCCACCAGGTAGAAGTAGACGGTGGCGAGGTTCAGCCTGGGGAAGGCGACGTCCTGGGCACCGAGCATGATCGGGACGAAGAAGTTCCCGAAAGCGGCAGGGATCGAGGGGATCAGGAAGAACCAGACCATGATCACCCCGTGGAGGGTGAAGACCTGGTTGTAGGTCGCCGCGCTCATCACGGTCGGATCCGGCGTGAGGTGCTCCAGGCGCAGGACCATGGCGAGGACCCCGCCGATCAGCAGGGCGACGCTGGTCATCACGAAGAAGATGATCCCGATGCGCTTGTGGTCGGTGGTGCTGAGCCAGGACCAGATCGTGGTCTCGTCCGCGTAATAGGGCTTCGCATGGACGGCGACCTCGCGGAGGTCTGCCAGCTCGGCGCCTCGCCCTGGCCCCGCCGCCCGATCGCCTTCGGTGCCGGTGGCCACGGCGCCGAAGGTGGACGGCGCCCCGGGCTCGATGTCTGGATTTCCCCGGCGCTTCTTCATGGAGCCACTCCTTCCTCGGGAAGATCGCGGTTCTGCTGGGCTCGCTCCGGGTCCACGTGGCTGAGGGGAGGCCGGTCCGGGGGCTCCATCAGCGGACTCGGGTAGCGGACCCCGGTGGGCAGCGGCGCCTCCAGGGCGCGGATCAGCTCCAGGATCGCCCCGACCTCGGCGGGCTCGAGCATCCCCTGGTAGGTGGGCATCACCGCCGGGTAGCCGGCGACGAGCTGGACCTGCGGATCCATCATGGAGCGGGTGAGGTAGGCCTCGTCGGCGCGGACCGTCTCACCGGTGGCGAGGGAGACCTCCCGCCCCCAGAGGCCCCGCCAGGTGGGGCCGATGTGTCGCTGGCCGTCGAGGGTGTGGCAGGAGAGACATCCCCTGCGCTCCGCCACCATCCGGCCCCGATCGGCCATGCTCAGGGGTCTGCCTTCGAGGACGACGCCGAAGGGCGAGCGCCTCACGTAGGGGTCGTCGAAGGTGGCGACGACCTGCCGGTCCCGCCCCGCGGGCAGGTTCACGAGATCCTCGACGGCGGTGCCCCGGAGCCAGCGATCGAAGTCCTCCGGCGAGACGACCAGCACGTCGCCCCACATCTTGGAGTGGTTGAGGCCGCAGTACTCCGCGCAGAAGATCTTGTAGAGGCCCTGGTGTTCGGCCCGGAACCAGAAGGTTTCGTAGCGCCCCGGGAGGACGTCCTGCTTCACCCGGAACGCCGGGACGTAGAAGCTGTGGATCACGTCGCGCGAGGTCATCACCAGCTTGACGTTCCGATCCACCGGGACGACCAAGGTGCCGATGGTGCTGGGGCCCTCCGGGTAGGCGAACTTCCACATCCACTGCTTGCCCGTGACGTAGACCACCATCGCGTCCTTGGGCGGGGTGCGGATCCGGATGAACTGCTGGAAGCCGATCACCCAGAAGGTGACGAAGAGGATCGCCAGCGAGGAGATGAAGGCCATCTCCAGCGCGAAGCCGCCCTGGACCTGGGGGGTGAGCTCTCCCTCGTATCTGCGTCGATAGCGGAAGGTGAACCAGAGGGCCGCCACCGCCACCCCGGTCGCCCCTGCCATGGTGATCCCGATCACCCAGTAGTGGAGCTGATCGATGTCCCGGGCCAGGGAGGTGGCCTGCTTGGGGAGGTAGAGGATGAGGCGCAGGAATTCATTCACCGCCTGCCTCCTCTGCTGTGAGCCGGATCGCCTCGTCGATCGGGATCCGGACCAGCCCCCGCTCCCTGTCGACCCAACCGAACTCGCCGAGGAGGAGGCGCTGCTCTGCCTCGAGCCGCTGGCCGTGGCGCTCCACCCGGATGAGGGTCTGGCTCACCCCGCCGATCGCCCGCGGCGCCGTCATCCCGGAGCCCTCCGGGAGCCCGCCGAGGCGCAGGGTCTCCCGCTCATAGAGGAGCCACGCCCAGCCCGCTCCGAGGAGGATCACGATCACGAAGCCGACGATCACCGCCAGGAGGAAGCGGGTGGAGACGATGTCTTCCTCCAGGAAGATGTTTCGATTGACGCGCGGAGAGCCGTTCATGCGGGCCCCCGATATTGGAGGGATTGGAAGTAGTAGGGATCGTGCAGCGGGACGGTGGAGCGGTTGCGGAAGCGGAAGGCGACGAAGAGCCCGAGGCTGCCGCCGATGGCGAGGAGCGCGCAGAGGTCGAGCCAGTGGACCACCACGCCGTGGGGCGTGTGGTTCGGCATCACCATCCAGTAGATGTCCACATAGTGGGCGAAGAGGAGCCAGCCGCCGATGGCGGCGAGGACGGCGGGGCGCCGCTTCAGATCCCGGGAGAGGAGGATCGCGAAGGGGATCACGAACTGGCCCACGCCGAGGAAGAAGCTCACCCCTCTCCAGCCCTCGTTGGAGCGCTGGAGGTAGAAGGTGATCTCGGTGGGCATGTTGGCGATCCAGATCACCAGGAGCTGGGCGAAGCCCTGGTAGGCCCAGAAGATGACGAAGCCGAACATCAGCCTGCCGGTGGCCCATTGGTGGTAGGCGCCGACCTCGCTCGGGATCAGCCCCCAGCGGTTGAAGCTCGCTGCCAGGATGCTGAGGAGCGAGAGGGCTGCGACGAAGCCCCCCGCCCAGAAGTAGACGCCGAAGATGGTGGACCACCAGGTGGGGTCCAGGGACATGAGCCAGTCGAAGCTGGCCCAGGTGAGGATGAAGGCGGCGACGGGGATCCCCCCGGAACCGAGCCGCTGGAGGTATCGGGTGCGCACCTCGTCCGGCCCCTCGTCCGCGCGCAGGGAGGCCGAGATCAGGAGGTGGCTGAAGACACCGAGGACGATCAGATAGAAGAAGGTCCGCGCGGTGAAGAAGGGGGCGTTCAGCCAGGCAGCCTTGTGCTCGATCAGGTGGCGCTCGTGCTCCGAGTAGCGATCGAGGGGGCCCGCCCAGCCGTAGAGGGTCTCGAGGCCCAGGAGGATCGGGACGGCCAGGAGGGCGAAGAGGGGGATGGTCGCCGCGACGTACTCCCCGAGACGGCGCAGGGACGAGAACCAGCGGGCGCGGGAGGCGTGCCCGATCATCACCAGCATCAGGGCGCCGATGGCGGTGCTGACGAAGAAGGCCCACCCGGTGAGGTAGGAGAAGAAGAAGCGGGGGCGATCGAGGAAGACGCCCACGATCAAGCCGACGAGCCCGAGGACGAGCATCACGGCGCAGGTCAGGATGAAGCGGCGCCGGATCATGGGACCTCCGATCGGAAGCGCCGCTGCAGCTCGGGAGGGAGGGAGTCGAGGGGGACCCCCTGGCTGCGCTGGAGCGCCTTCACGTAGGCCACCACCGCCCAGCGCTCCACCACGTCGAGCTGGTAGTCGTAGCCGGGCATGATCCCGTAGCCGAAGGTGGCGATCTGATAGAGCCTGCCGAGGGGGAACTCGAGGATGTCCGCGCGGTGAAGGGAGGGGGGCTTCACCAGATCCATCTTGTTGGCGACCTCGGTCTCGGAGGTGCCCAGGATCCCGTGGCAGGCGC